>Ga0079305_1000634_pt1 | contig 68706 bp, 57 predicted proteins | sample LMS_cellobiose_e_FD_79183 | JGI IMG/M metagenome (GOLD analysis project Ga0079305, IMG submission 79183) | Rumen-fistulated moose microbial communities from Alaska, USA - LMS_cellobiose_enrichment | ecosystem: Host-associated > Mammals > Digestive system > Stomach > Rumen fluid ...
GAGCTGCAGTTCAAGGCAGAAAACCGCAGGTTACCTGGAGGGTAATCAAGGTTTTCTAACGCAGAAATGCTGCTTGAGACGCCGAAAATGCGCCTCGGGGATTTTAGAAACACACTCTAAACCCTGTACAGATTCGGGATGGATTCTCCGTCGCCGCCAAGCTGAACGGAGGGAGGCGCAGCGGCGCCGCCTCGAACCACAAACGAACCCGGCGCCGCGCATCCTGCCGCTGAATCCATCCGTCACCGCGCGTCCCTCTGCCATAGCGGTGAAGGACGCGCGGTTCTTGAGCGGCCGCCGATGGCGATCCGGCGTCAGTCCTCCGTGACGGGCTCGCGCTCCCGGAAGAGCAGGGAAATCGACCACAGGCCGGCCAGGCCCACGACGGCATAGATAATCCGGCTCAGCATGGCGGTCTGGCCGCCGCACAGCCACGCGACCGCATCAAACTGGAACAGGCCGATCAGCAGCCAGTTCAGCGCGCCGATAATGACCAGAACCAGCGAAATCCTGTCCATCATTTCTTCCACATCCTTTCGCTTTTTCGCTTGATGCCCGCCGCTGTTTCCGGCGGATCGTCTTCAGTATAACCAGCCGCAGCGCGTCCCATGCAGTTTTTCCTCCATTTGCCCATAAAAAAACAAGAATATTTGAGAAAAACAGCAGTACCCACAAGTCGTGAGAATATGATATACTATGATAAAAGGCCGGATTATGCGCCGGCTGCAACGCGATAAGGAGGAATACGTCATGAAGAAGCCCCTGGCAATCATTCTGGTGATCCTGCTGGTGCTGTGCGCGGGACTGTCCGCCGTACTGGGCGCACGGCTGCGCGCCGCCCGAACTGAAGTGACCGACCTGACCGCTGAGCGCGATCAGCTGACTGCCTCGACAACGGCGTTGACAAGTGAAAAGGAGGCCGCTGCCGGCGAATACGCAGAGCGCATCGCCAGCCTCGAAGCGGATGTCACGCATCTGTCCGAGGAACTGGAGGCCAAAGACGAGAGCCACGTGGCTTCTCTGGCGGAAATCAATGAGCTGAACGGCCAAATCACATCGCTTCAGAACGAGCTGGACGCGCTGAAAGCACAGCTCGAGACGGCGCAGAGCGATCTTAAGGAAAGTCTCGCCCTCAATGAGGCGCTCTCGGGGCTGGAAAACGACCTCGGCGCGGCGCAGATCGAGCTGGCCCAGGCGCAGCAGAACGATCAGCAGCGGCTGGAATCCATCGCCGGGCTGCAGAGCAGGCTGGATGAATGCACGACCGCGCTTGAGGAATATACGAAGAAGTACGACGACATCCTCACAAAGCTGACCGCCGCCGAAGAAGAGCTGGCGGGTAAGACGGCCCTGCTCGATGAGGCCAACGCCCTGCTGACCGACAAGACCGACGAGGCCGCGGCGCTCACCGAACAGGCCGCCAAACTCACCGCCGATCTTACGGCCGCGCAGGAGGAGCTGAGCGGCACGCGCGCTTTGCTGGCCGAGGCCGAGCAGGCCCGCGACGTCAACGCCGCGCAGATCCAACAGCTCAAGCTGGATGCGGAGGCGCTGAGCGCGTCTGCCAGCAAGACGGACGAGGCGCTCGCCGCCGCGCAGACCGGCCTGGCTGACATGACGGCGGAGCGCGACGAGCTGACAAAGAAAATCGAGGACCTGACCGCCGCCTCACAGGACGCCCTGAAGGCCGCGCAGGACGAGGCCGCAGCCGCCAACGCCGCGCTGGAAGCCGCGAAGAACGACGCGGCCGCCGCCGTCAAGGCCGCGGAAGACAAGGGCGCCGAGGCGCTGAAGGCCGCGCAGGACGAGGCCGCAGCCGCCAACGCCGCGCTGGAAGCCGCGAAGAACGACGCGGCCGCCGCCGTCAAGGCCGCGGAAGACAAGGGCGCCGAGGCGCTGAAGGCCGCACAGGACGAGGCCGCAGCCGCCATCGAAGCCGCAAAGACCGAGGCCGCGCAGGCTGCGCAGGAAACCCTGGCCGCCGCCGTCAAGGCCGCTGAGGACAAGGGCGCCGAGGCGCTGAAGGCCGCGCAGGACGAAGCCGCAGCCGCCAACGCCGCGCTGGAAGCCGCGAAGAATGACGCGGCCGCCGCCGTCAAGGCCGCAGAGGACAAGGGCGCCGAAGCGCTGAAGGCCGCGCAGGACGAAGCCGCAGCCGCCGTCGAAGCCGCGAAGGCCGAAACGGCCGCCGCCGTCAAGGCTGCGGAGGACAAGGGCGCCGAGGCGCTGAAGGCCGCGCAGGACGACGCTGCCGCCGCCATCGAAGCCGCGAAGGCTGAGGCCGAGGCCGCCAACGCCGCGCTGGAAGCCGCAAAGGGCGACGTCGAAGCCGCCGTCAAGGCCGCGCAGGACGAAGCCGCAGCCGCGGTCGAAGCCGCGAAGGCTGAGGCCGAGGCCGCCAACGCCGCGCTGGAAGCCGCAAAGGGCGACGTCGAAGCCGCCGTCGAAGCCGCGAAGGCCGAGGCCATGAAGGCCGCGGAAGAAAACCTCGCCGCGGCGGAAAACGAGCTCACGGCCGCCCAGGCCCAGATCGAGGCCGTCACGGCGGAACGCGACGAGCTGAAGGCCCAGGTTAAGTCGCTCGCGACCGATCTGGACGCCTACATGATGACCGACAACTATCCCAAGTACGAGAGCGGCGAACTGGCGCTCCGGCTGGCCATGCCCGCGCACACGCGGCTGATCGCCTTCAACGGACTGCTGCACATCGTCGGCGCGGATGAAAACGCGCAGGTCGAGCTGAGCGTGTGGACCGATGAAAACGACGTGCCCTATGCGCCCGACGACATGGACATCGATCAGCTCTGGACCGTCGTTCAGAACGAGCTGTTCCAGGGCGGCTCCAGCCCGGCGACCACTGAAACCACCGATCCGGCGGGCCGCCGCGTCGAGATGGCCACGGAGAAGGACGGCGAGACGCGCGTCGTGTGGCTGTTTGCGGGCAAGAGCCGGCTGTATCTGATGGAGGCGGTCGGACAGAAGGAGGCCGTGGACACGCTGATCAGCCAGATCATGACCGGCATCGAATTCCTGTAATCCCTGCCCATAGAAAAGAGGCCCCCGGAGCGTCCGGGGGCTCTTTCATTGCGGCCGTTTACCGGCTCACCGTGACCTTCTTCATCCTCTGCTCGACGACGGGCCGGTCGGCGCGATCCGTTTTGACCGAGGCAATGCGGTCCACCGCCTCGATGCCCTCGATCACGCGGCCGAAGGCGGCGTACTGGCCGTCCAGATGCGGCGACGTCCTGTGCATGATGAAGAACTGGCTGCCCGCCGAGTCGGGCAGCATGGAGCGCGCCATGGAGAGCACGCCCCGTTCGTGCTTCAGGTTGTTCGCGATGCCGTTGGCGCGGAACTCGCCCTTTATGGTATGTCCCGGCCCGCCCGTGCCGGTGCCGGTGGGATCGCCGCCCTGAATCATGAAGCCTGAGATGACGCGATGAAAAATCAGCCCGTCATAGAATCCCTTTTCGGCCAAATCAACGAAGTTCTGCACGGTGATGGGCGCGATGTCGGGATACAGCTCGGCGCGGATGATGTCGCCGTTCTCCATTTCGATGGTGACAATGGGGTTGGCCATGGGAAACGCCTCCTTGAGATCGATTTGCTGCGCTGGAGTGTGCTTTAATCGCGATACGATGGAGCGGACAGGGGCCGGCCCATCGGGGGAATCCGGCCTTTCTCCCCGCCCTTCTCCCTTTCCTTATCCTTCGATGCGCACGGCCTTGTACTCATACCCGTGCGTATCGACCGCGACGGTCCTGATGCGCCACTCGTTGAGGGGCTTGTCGTTCGAATCGGTCACGGTGGTGGCAATGGCGTTCACCACGGCCATGCTCTCCTCGTCCGTCACGCGGCCGAACGCCGCATACTGGCCGTTCAGCGACGGATAATCCGCGTGCATGATGAAGAACTGGCTGCCCGCGGTGTCGTAGCCCTGGTTATTGCCGCCCGCGCCGCTGCCCTTGCGCGCCATGGAGATCACGCCGCGCGTGTGGCTGAGCGAATTGTTGAAGCCGTTGGCGGTGAATTCCCCCTTGATGGTAAAGCCCGGGCCGCCCATGCCGGTGCCCTCGGGGTCGCCGCCCTGAATCATGAAGCCCGGAATGACGCGGTGGAAAATCACGCCGTCGTAGAAGCCGGACTGCGCCAGCTCCACGAAATTCGCCACGGTGTTGGGCGCGATGTCCGGATACAGCTCCAGATGGATCTCGTCGCCGCTCTCCATGGTGATGGTCACGGTGGGACAGGGAACCTTGGAATAATCCGGCTCGGTGGTCTTCACATAGACGATGACGCCGACGGCCACCAGTGCAAGCAGCAGCACGCCGATCAGCGCCTTTTTCAGAGTCGCATTCATCTTCTTATTCCTCCTTGCTCTCCCCTCGCCTGCAAATTTCTGTCATTCAGGCCTGACTTAAATTTGCAGACTGACTGAGTATCAGCGCTCGCTTGCGCGCGGCCATTTCGTCCACGCGCCCGATATACTGGCCGATGTTGCGCACGTTGGGCGCGCGCTCGATGCGCCTTTCGCGCGGAAACAGCCATTTGGTAATGGCGCCGGCCCCCTGCGCGAGGATGCGCGTGGTCTCCTCCATGTTGTCGATATTGTACAGGCAGGCGCAGCCCGGGCGGGCGTAGCCCACGTTCTCGAGATTGCCGGCCATGTATTTCTGGCGGTAGAGGTAGTAGGGCGCGTAGCCGGCGCGCGCCAGCGCCTGCCGCGCGCCGTCCACCATGCGGGCCGCGGCGCCGGCGTCGGCCTGAACATAACCCTGCTCGTGCAGCCGGCTCGATCTCTTGATGGCCAGCGTGTGCACGGTAACGCTCTCCGGCCCCAGCTCGATCGTGCGCGCGAGGGAGCACAGGAAATCCTCCTCCGTCTCGCCTGGCAGCGCGGCGATCAGATCCATGTTGATGTGGCAAAAGCCCATCGACCGCGCCAGCGCGTAGGCCTCGACGGTCTGCGCGGCGGTGTGCGCGCGCCCGATGATGCGCAGCGTCCCGTCCGAGAAGGTCTGCGGATTGACGCAGATGCGCCCGATTCCGTTGTCCCGCAGCGCCTGCAGCCTGTCCCGGTCGATGGTGTCCGGCCGGCCGGCCTCGACGGTCCACTCCCGCGCGCCCGGAAACAGCCGCGCAGCCTCGCGCAGCAGCCCGTCGAGCTGGCCCGCCGTGAGCGCGGTGGGCGTGCCGCCGCCCATGTAGGCCGCGCGCAGCTTCAGCCCCAGCTCGTCCATCAGCGCGGCGTCAAGCGCCATTTCGCGCCTGAGCGCCGCGAGATACGGCTCGACCAGCGCGCCGTTGCCCAGCTCGCCCGAGGCGAACGAACAGTAGGCGCAGCGCGTGGTGCAGAAGGGAATGCCGATGTAGAGATCATACTCGTTTTCCGGCGTATCCACGAGCCCCTCCTGCATGGCCAGGATGTCGGACAGCAGGCTTGCCTTCTCCTCCGACACGTAGAAGCGCTCCCGCATGACGCGCCGGGCGGCTTCCCCCTCGAGGCCCTCGCCGCGCAGCTCATACATGAGGCGCGTGGGCCGTATGCCGGTGAGCGAGCCCCAGGGCGGCCTGACGCCGGTCAGCTCCCGCATCAGCAGGAAGCAGCCGGTCTTGGCGGCGCGCTTGAGAGCGCGCTTTTCCGCCAGCCCGCCGCGGACGACCGACGCCGTGTGCTCGACAGCGCGTCCCTCCGCCGAAAAGCGTTCAATCCACAGCCCGTCCCGCTCGACGTGCTCGTGCGCGATCAGCTCGTCGCCCTCGTCCTGGCCGATCTCGACCGCGCCGAGAAAGAGCCGAATGACCTCGCACAGCTCGTTCCGGAATTCGGGCAGGTTTGTCGTGAGACGGATCATGGCCGTCCTCCTCAAGTCGCATTATCCCGCGTTCCAGCGGGCGGCGATATTCGCCATGGTGTCCGCATCGCCGTGGCCGGCATACACGGTATACGTCGGCGGCAGCGCCAGCACGGTCCGGAGCGAGGACTTCAGCTGATGCCAGTCGCCGCCGGGAAAATCATAGCGGCCGTAGCCCTCGGCGAACAGCGTGTCGCCGGTAAAGGCCGCGCCGGCCGCCGGCAGCAGCAGGCAGACGCCGCCGGGCGTGTGGCCGGGCGTATGAATGCCTTCAAAGGTCAGGCCGCAGGCGGTCAGCTCAAACCGCTCGCCCTGCGGATAGGGCGCGTCGGCTCTGACCGGCACAAACGGCAGGCGGCACACCGCGGCGTTCATCATCGACGCGCCGGCCGAGAGCAGCATGTACGCGTCGAGCGGGTGAATGTGCACGCGCGCGCCGTATTTCTCCCTGAGCGGCGCGACGGCCAGGATGTGATCGAAATGGCCGTGCGTGAGCAGGATGTCGGCGGGCGTCCTTCCGCTCTGCCGGATGGCCCGCTCTATGGCGGGCAGGTCGTCGCCCGGATCGATGAGGAGCAGATCCTTCCGGTCCCGCTCATACACCAGGTAGGCGTTTTCCCCATAGGCGCCGCACACCAGCGGCTGAATGACGATCATGCGTTAAAATCCCTTCCGGCTGTCCAGCAGAATGGTCACGGGGCCGTCGTTCACCAGCTCCACCTCCATGTGCGTGCGGAAACGGCCCGTCCCGACGGTCAGGCCGTCGGCCTCCAGCAGCGCCTTGAGACGCAGGAACAGCGCTTCGGCCTGCTCCGGCCGCGCGGCGTTTGAAAAGCTGGGCCGGCGGCCATGGCGCGCGTCGCCCAGCAGCGTGAACTGCGAGACGAGCAGCACCTGCCCGCCCACGTCCGCGAGGGACAGGTTCATCTTGTCGTCCGCGTCCTCAAACACGCGCAGCCCGCTGATCTTCGAGGCGCAGTAGGCCGCGTCCGCCTCGGCGTCGCCCTCGGCAACGCCCACGAGCACCATGAAGCCCGCCCCGATCCGGCCGACAACCTCGCCCGCCACCGTCACGCTGGCGCGCGTCACGCGCTGAACCACACATCGCATCGCTCATGTCCCTCTCATCGTCTCTTGCCGTCCGGTCGTCCGCGGCCGTCAGCTGTTCGTCCGGAACACCTCGATGATGTCGCCGCGCCGCAGGAGGCGCTTGATGATGTCCTCCAGCTGATTGGTGTCGCGGATGGCCAGCACCAGGTCGATCGTCGTGGTGTTCTTCTGCTTGTTCTTGTCCGTGCGCGCGGAGACCGCCACGATGGGCACCTCCATCTGCGCCAGCATCACGGAAATGTCTGCCAGCAGGCCCATGCGGTCGTTGGCGATCACGCGAATACCCGCCTCGTAGCCGGCGCTCGCCTCGCTTTCCCAGCGCACCGAAATGAAGCGCTCCGGCTCGAGCATCATGTCCGCCATGTTTGTGCAGTCGCGCCGGTGAACCGATACGCCGCGCCCGCGGGTGATGTAGCCCACGATGTCGTCGCCCGGCAGCGGGTTGCAGCAGTGCGCAAAGCGCACCAGCATGCCGTCTCCGCCCTCCACGACGACGCCCTGCTGCGCCGTGTGACCGCCGCGCTTCTCGTCCCGGTTCTGGTTTGGCGCCACCGGCCTGATTTCCGGCGGCGGCTCGACCGCCTTCGTGCTCTTGCGCAGCTCCTCCGCCAGGCGGTTGATGATCTGGCTGGAGCTCAGGCCGCCGAAGCCCACGGTCACGTAAACGTCGTCCAGCGAGTGAAGCGAATAGCGGCGGTAGATCGATTCGAGGAACTCGGGCTTCGTGAGCTGGCCCAGCGTGTAGCCCAGCCGTTTGGCCTCGCGCTCCAGCATGTCGCGGCCCTTCTCGGCGTTCTCGTCGTGCTGCTCTCGCTTGAAGAAAGCGCGGATCTTGCTCTTGGCCTCGCTGGTGGCGGCCATCTGGAGCCAGTCGCGCGAGGGCCCGCGCGAGGTGGAGGAGGTGAGCACCTCCACGAAGTCGCCGGTTTCCAGCGCGGTGTCCAGCGTGACGATGCGGCCGTTGACCTTGGCGCCCACGCACTTGTTGCCAATGGCCGAGTGAATGCGGTAGGCGAAGTCGATGGGCGTGGCCCCCTTGGGCAGGTTGATCACGTCGCCCTTCGGGGTAAACACGAACACCTCGTCGCTGAACAGATCGACGCGCAGCGCGTCCATGAACTCGCTCGGATCGCGCGTGTCGTTCTGCCAGTCCAGAATCTGCCTGAGCCAGTAGAGCTTGTCGTCCAGCTTGTCGGCCTGCTTGCCCTCTTTATAGCGCCAGTGCGCCGCGATGCCGAATTCCGCGGTGCGGTGCATCTCGTAGGTGCGGATCTGCACCTCGAAGGTCTGCCCGCGCAGCTCGCCCGTCGTGCCCACCACGGTGGTGTGCAGCGACTGGTACATGTTGCCCTTGGGCATGGAGATGTAGTCCTTGAAGCGGTTGGGCACCTGCGTCCACAGCGTGTGGACCACGCCCAGCGTGGCGTAGCAGTCGGGCACGGTGTCCACCAGCACGCGCACGGCGAACAGGTCGTAGATCTGATCGAACGCCTTGTGCTGGGTCTTCATCTTTTTGTAGATGCTGTACAGGTGCTTGGGCCGCCCGCTGATCTCGCCGCGAATGCCGGCGGCTTTCAGCTGCCCGCGCAGCTGTTCGATAACCAGCTCGACGATGTGCTCGCGCTCCCTGCGCTTCGCCCCGACCAGCTCCACCATCTGATAGTAGCCCTCCGGGTCGATATAGCGCAGCGACAGATCCTCCAGCTCCCACTTGATGGCGAATATGCCCAGCCGGTGGCACAGCGGCGCGTAGACGTCCAGCGTCTCGCGGGCAATGGGCAGCTGGCGCTCGGGGCGCTGGTATTTGAGCGTGCGCATGTTGTGCAGGCGGTCGGCCAGCTTGATCAGCACCACGCGGATGTCCTTGCCCATGGCCAGGAACATCTTGCGCAGCGATTCCGCCTGCTGCTCCTCGCGCGATGTGAAGTCCAGCCGGGAGAGCTTCGTCACGCCGTCCACCAGCAGCGCCACCTCCGCGCCGAACTCGCTCTCGATGCGCTCGATGGTGATGTCCTCGTTGTCCTCCACGCAGTCGTGGAGCAGCCCGGCGGCGATGGTGGTCGCGTCCAGCGAGAGATCGGCCAGCGTATCCGCCACGTTCAGCGGGTGAATGATGTACGGCTCGCCGGAGCGCCGCTTCTGACCTTCATGCGCCCTTTTGGAAAACTGATAGGCCTTTTCGACCAGCGCAAGATCGTCGTCCGGATGATTGCGGGCAATTTTCGCCAGCAGCTCATCGACGGCTTTGCGATTCGGGTCTTCCTGCTGCACTGCCGTCGGGGTACAGTCCGGCATGTCGGCCACTCAGATCACTCCTTTTTCGCAGCGTAATCGGCAATTCGGCGCAGGCGCCGGAACAGCGCGCTGTCCTCCGGCCTGCATTTCTTTCCCGGCAGCAGCGTCATGCGCGCTTCCTCCGGGTCGACATCGAGCAGTCCCATGTCGTTCAGCACGGCCAGCGAGGCCTGCAGCGCGGGCCCCTCGGCCAAACCGCCGCCGCGCGCGACGTCGCGTTCGATGTCGCCAAGCGTCACGCGGACGACCGGCTGCGCGCCCAGCCGGCGCGCGGCGATATAGACGTTCCTCAGCGCGTCGACATCCGGCAGCTCGTCCATCCAGCTTTCCGGCGCGCGCCGCCCCGCCAGACAGGGAATACCGCCCGGCAGCGCCGCAAACGCCTCCGCCGGGGCGTCCCACAGCACCACGCGCCGCCACGCGCCGCGCGGCGCGCCCCCTGGGCACAGGCAGACGGCGTTCATGGCGGTCCGGCCGTCCGGCCAGCGGCCGACGACGGCGTCCACACGGTCCGCAAGGCCGCCATCCTCCAGAAAGGCGAGCAGCGCGCGCGCGCCCTGCTCCGTCACGGCGGCGATCAGCGTGCCCTGCGGCGACGCCTCGAGCCATTTGCACAGTTCATCCGCCGTCGCTTCAGCGGTTGCGGGCACGGAAGAAGTTAATTCAATATTATAAAGGACTTCCGTTAAATATGTGCGCAAAAAGCGGGGATATTTGTCAACAAAACGCGCAAAAACCGACGGTACGGGCTCGGTGAGGAAGCTCTTCACCTCGCACTGCACGCTGACGCGGCCCCGCCATTCGTTCAGCGAAGGCGCGTAGAGCAAATCGCGCGTGGTGCCGGCGATGTCCCGGGCCAGGGCGCCCTGGCCGAAGCCGATGCCCTGCATGTGCGCGCCGTCCTGCGTCAGCTGAAGCTGCAGATGCGCGCCGTTCTGCCCCACGGCCCGCGCCGATTCCACCGCCGCCCGCGCCAGGAAAACCGGCGACGGATTGCCGAAGCCCGCGGGCTGCAGGCGCTCCATCATCCGCACGGCCTCCTCGGTGACGCCGCCCAGCGGCCAGGCGAGGTCATATTCCAGCTCGGGAATGTAGTCGTCCGGCCGCGTATGTCCGGCGAGGTATTCGTCGAGCCGGGCGATGAACGCATCGAGATGCGCCTTCGGCATGGCCAGTCCGGCCGCCTGATGATGTCCACCGAAACGGGTCATGAGATCCGCCACGCTGGACAGGGCCGCGAAGATGTCCACCGCCGGGATGCTCCGGCACGAGCCCACGCACACGCCGTCCGCTTCGGCCAGCAGCGCCACCGGATAGTGATATTCCTGCGCCAGCCGCGACGCCGCCAGGCCGATCACGCCCGAATTCCAGCCCGTCCCGCACAGCACGATGATCCTGTGCGCCAGCAGGTCATAGTGTTCCATCATTTGCCCGCACTCATTCACGATGGCCTGCTCCTCGTCGCGGCGGCGCGCGTTCTCCTGCTCCAGCTCGTCGGCGATGGGCGCGGCCTCTCCGGCGTCGGAGGCGGTGAGCAGCCTGAGCGCCCGCCGCGCGTCGCCCAGCCGGCCGCTCGCGTTGATGCGGGGCGCCAGCTGAAAGGCGATATTGCCCGCGGTGAGAGCGCGCCCGCCGAGCCCGGCGCGATCAATGAGCAGCTTCACGCCCAGCCGCGGCGCGCGGTTGATGCGCGCCAGTCCCAGCGCCACGATCGCGCGGTTTTCGCCCGTCAGCGGCACGAGGTCGGCCACGGTGGCGAGCGCCGCCAGATCGACGTACTCCATGGCGGCGTCCAGCCCGCCCAGCGCGTGCACCAGCTTGAACGCCACGCCCGCTCCGCACAGCCGGTCGAAGGGATAGCCGCCCAGCAGGGGATTGACGACCGTGCAGTCCGGCAGCGCCGCGCCGGGCCGGTGGTGATCGGTCACGATGGCGTCCATGCCCTGTGATTTCGCCGTTTCGATCTCGTGCGCGCAGCTGATGCCGCAGTCCACGGTGACCAGCAGCGACGCCTCTTTGGCGGCTTCGCGGATCCCGGCGTCGTTCAGGCCGTAGCCCTCGCTGTGCCGGTCTGGGATGTAGTGAAAGCAGCTGAGCCCGATCGACTGGAAATACAGCAAGAGGATGGCCGTGGCGCTCACGCCGTCCACGTCGTAGTCGCCCCAGACGCACACCGTCTCGCCCGCCTCCCGCGCCTTTCGGATGCGGGCGGCGGCCTCAGCCATGCCGGGAAGCAGCATGGGATCGTGGAGCTGGCTTTCATCCGGGCGCAGGAAGGCGCGCGCCTCCGCCGCGGAGGTCACGCCGCGCCGCACGAGCAGCTGGTGTATGAGCGGGGGCATGTCGTCCGGCCGCGGCCAGATTTCGCCGTTCTGCCCGCGCTGAATCAGTCGGTACATTGCGATAAGCTCCTTTGTGTCCTGGCGTTGATCGAAGCGGGGAGAATCCGGCCTGCCGTCGGGCCGGCCCGGACCCGATTGACGCGGCTCCCTCGTCTATGGAAAAATGGAGCGGGGAATGAATCCCGCTCCATTTGAGCTGCGCGCAACGCGCTGAACGATTACGCCTTCTTCACCGCGCCCCTGTTGCGCTTGAACAGGTTGGTGATGGGGGCGAAGATCTGCCTGTCAACCCAGTGCGCCCAGATCTGGCCGCTCAGCATGACGGAGGAGTACACGCCGGCCAGCATGCCCACGATCAGCGGGAACACGAATTCCTTGATGGAATCCACGCCCAGGATGTACAGCACGACCAGGGTGATCAGCGTGGTGATGGTGGTGTTCACCGTGCGGGACAGGGTCTGCCGCACAGACGCCTCCACGACCCGCTTGCGGGAGCCCTCCTTGTAGGCCAGGAGGCGGTTGTTCTCACGGATGCGGTCGAAGATGATGATGGTGTTGTTGATCGAGTAGCCGATGATGGTCAGCATCGCCGCGATGAACGAGGTGTTCACCTGATACAGCCCCCGGAAGAACACCATGAACGACACCATGATGCAGATGTCGTGCAGCAGGGCGACCAGCGCGGTCACGCCGCTGTACAGATCGAAGCGGATGGCGATGTAGATCAGCAGGCACACGAACACGATCAGGCAGGACATGACAGCGTTGCTCACCAGGTCGCGGCCGGCGGTGGCACCCACGGTGTCGATCGTGATGAAGGACAGGTTCGGATAGGTCTTCTCGAGCTCATCCTCAAACGCCATGCGCAGCGTCTCGGACTGATCGCCCAGGTCCTTGGTGCGCACCTCCAGGGTGGTCCTGACGCTGCCGGAGCCGGTCTTGAAATTCTGATATTCGCTGATGCCCGCGGTCTTCAGCGCGGTCTCAACGACCGACATGTCGTAATCCTCGCCCACGTTGTAGGTGAGCAGGGAGCCGCCGGTGAAGTCGATGCCCGCGTTCAGGCCCAGCCCGAAGATGGACAGCAGAATCGCGAAGCAGATGATGACGGCGGGAATGAGCAGGAATGTCTTTGTGTTCCTGGTGAAGAAGTTGTTTTCCATTTTCATATCCCCCTTTCTCACCGCGTCCAGAGCTTCTCGCCCTCAACGCCCAGCCTGGTCGCCCTGTTCAGCAGGAAGCGGGTGATGACGATGGACGAGAGCATCGAAACCACGACGCCGATCAGCAGCGTGATGGCGAAGCCCTTCACGGAGCCGGTGCCGAAGCGCACCAGCACGATGGCGGCGATGATCGTGGTGACGTTGGAGTCGATGATGGAAGAGAGCGCGTTCTTATAGCCGCGCTGAGCCGCCGCCTCAATGGACCGGCCGGCCTTGTATTCCTCGCGGAAGCGCTCGAAGATGATGACGTTGCCGTCCACGGCCATGCCGATGCCCAGCAGGATGCCGGCGATGCCCGGCAGGGTGAGCTGCACGCCCGGCACCAGCGCCAGCGCGTAGAACACGATCAGCATGTAGATGCACAGCGCCAGATCGGCCACCACGCCCGGAATGCGGTACATGGCGATCATGAACAGCATGATGAGGATGACGCCGATGATGCCCGCGGTGAGGGAGGTGGACAGCGCGTCCACACCCAGCGTCGCGGAAACGGCGCTGGACTCAATCAGCGTGATGTTCAGCGGCAGCGCGCCGGACATGATCAGGTTGGCGATCGTTGCGGCCTGCTGAATGTCGGAGAAGCCGTTGATGATGCCGCGGCCCTCGGGAATGGCGGACTGCACGACCGGCGCGGTCAGCGTGGTCTCGTCCAGCTTGATGCTGATGACCTGCCCCACGAATTTGGCGGTCGCCTCAGCAAAAGCCTTCGTGCCCTCGTCGTTCAGCTCGAAGGCGATGATGGGCTTGTTGCCGTCGTTGGAGTCATAGGCCGGGCTGGCCAGCTTCACGTCGTCGCCCTCCAGGATGATTTCACCGTTCGGGTCGACAAACGTCAGGTGAGCCGGCGTGCCGACGATGGTCAGGATCTCGTTCGGATCCTGCACATCGGGAATTTCAATGCGGATTCGGTCGCTGCCCTGACGGGTCACGGTCGCTTCGGTATAGCCCTCGGCGGTCAGTCGATTGATCATGATGGTCACGGTGGCGTCCATCTGAGCGTCAAAGTCGTCCGCAGAGGTATCGCCCTGATAGACCGCGTAAATGCCGCCGCGCAGATCCAGGCCCAGGCTGATGGCCCTGCCCACCGGCTTGACGATGTATTTGCCGATCTGCAGGCCGTTGATCGCCAGCGCGCCGATCAGCACAATCAGCAGCAGCGTCACACAGAGCGTTACCAGACTTTTTGTCTTCATGTCTCCCTTAATCCTCCCCGCTGCGGCGCGCTGTTTCGGGCGCGCTCAACAGTATTATACAACTTAGTATTATACTATGTTAATTTTCATTCGTCAATATCCCGCGCTCCAATTTGCCCATTAATTTCGCGGAAAGGCGCGGGAAAAGGAGCGCCGCCGGACCGTCTGGTCCGGCGGGCTTATGCGGCGCGACCCCGCCCCGCTACGGCTCGATCCTGTCCAGCATGGCGACGCGCTCGGCGTGGCGGCCGCCCTCGAACCGGGCGTTCAGGAAGGCGTCCACAATGGCGCAGGCCGTGCCCTCGCCCACGACGCGCGCGCCGAAGGCGATCATGTTCGCGTTGTTGTGCCGCCGCGTCATTTCGGCGGAATAGGTCTCTGAGCACGCGGCGGCGCGGATGCCCCTCACGCGGTTCGCGGCCAGCGAAATGCCGATGCCCGTGCCGCAGATGAGCACGCCCAGCTCGCATTCGCCCGACGCAACGGCGCGGGCCGCCTTCTCGCCCTGAACCGGGTAGTCGACGCGCTCGGGCGAATAGCAGCCGAAATCGACGACCTCATGCCCAAGCTCCTTCAGGTGCTTCACGACCGCTTCCCTGAGGGGAAAGCCGGCGTGGTCGCAGCCAAATGCAATTTTCATCGTATACGCCTCCCATGTATTTTTTACAGTTCCCACTCGAGCGGCCGCGGCGGATTGGGCGTCAGGTCATACACCACGCGGTCGACCAGCGGCAGCGCGGTCAGAATGCGCTCCGTCGCGCGCTCAAGCAGGTCATAGGGCATGCGGTAGCTGGTGGACGCCGCGCCGGAACGGGTCAGCGCGCGCAGCGCGACGACATAGCGGCAGCGCCGCTCTCCGGTGGAGGTGGTTTCGGCCAGCTCCGCGCAGTAGCGGCGGATGCGGCGGTTCAGCCCGGCCTCCTCGATCTCCTCGCGCAGAATGGCGTCCGCCTCGCGCACGATGGACAGCTTTTCCATCGTCACCTCGCCGGTGATGCGCATGGCCAGGCCGGAGCCGGGCAGCGGCTGGCGCTGCGTGATCTCGGGCGACAGACCCAGGTAGTCGCCCACGGCGCGCACCTCGTCCTTGAAGAGGAAGCGGGTGGGCTCGATCAGCTCGTAGCCGCTGAGCCCGCCGAGGTTCTGCTCGTCCGGCGAAAAGGCGAGCACGTCGGAATAGATCGTGCCCTTGACGAGGAAATCGACGCCGGAGAAACGGGCGGCCTCCTCCTGATAAATCGCAGCGAATTCACTGCTGATGGCGGCCCACTTGTCCAGCGGGGCGGTCAGGCCCTTCAGCCGGCCGAAGAAGCGGTCGCGCGCGTTGACGCAGTGGATGCCAATGCCCGCGGCCTCGCCGAACACCTCGCGCACCACGCGGGTGTCGCCCTTGCGCATCAGGCCCGTGTCGATGTACAGACAGTGCATCTGCTCGCCGATGGCGCGGTGCATAAGCGCGGCGCACACGGACGAATCCACGCCGCCGGACAGCGCCATCAGCGCATGGCCCTCGCCCACGCGCGCCCGAATGTCGGCAATGATGGTCTCAACGATGGTCTCGGTCGTCCACCACCGCTCGCAGCCGCAGATGTCGACGGCGAAATGGTCCAGAATCTGCAGCCCGTCCGGGTCGTTGGACTCGATGTCGAACTGCATGCCATACAGCTTCCTCTCCTCGTCGGCGAACGCGGCCGCGATGCCGTGCCCGTGCGCGATGACGGAAAAGCCCTCCGGCAGCTCGATCATATCCAGCCGCGTGATCAGGCGGTCTGAATAGGAGAGCCCGGCAAACAGCGGCGAGGAGGACACAAAATGCAGCTGAAGCGTCTGATTCTCCAGCGCGGTGTGGCGCACCTCGCCGCCCAGCTGACGCGCCATGCAGCGCGCGCCGTGACCGATGCCCAGCACCGGCAGGCCCAGGCCAAACAGCGCGGAATCGCACTGCGGGCCGTCGTCCGCGCGGTCTGTTTCGCCGGCGCCCGCAAGGATGAGGCCGCGCGGCGCCATCGCGGCGATGTCCGCGGCCGGCGTGTCGACCGGCAGGAGCTCACAGTAAATCTGACAACCTCTCAGCTGGCGGGCCAGGGCCTGCGCCTCTATGCCGCCATAGGTGAGAATCAGCAGCTTGTCACGGTTCATCAGAAAGCCTCCCAAAATGATCGGTCCCGCGTTGAGGCGAGGTGTTCGTCAATAGATGAGTATATGAAACAGATATACAAATTATAACAAACTTATATTAAGATTTCGCGTATTCGCGCCGGATCGCCGCAAATGTCCGCGCGCCCGCGCCCGATTCGGCACATTTTCCATTTCTGAGCTTGACGCATGCCCCGCCCGCGGGTATAATATACATGGAAATGAAGATCAAAGGCTTTGATCGGGAGAGTAAGCGCTCGGCTCCATCGCAGAGAGGGACGGCCGCCGGCTGAAAGCCGTCCTGTGCGAGCGAACGCCCAAATGCACCCGTGAGCCGCGGCGCTGAAACGACAGTAGGCGCCGCCGGGAGCGCGCCGTTGCCGCGGTCGAGGGGGAGAGCTGTGCTCTCCAAGCAGAGTGGAACCACGCGCCGCGTCTCTGAACGGAGACGCGGTTTATTTTTTAGGAGACGAATATGTTCAAACATCTGAAAAGCGACATTCAGGCCGTGCTGGACCGCGATCCCGCCGCCCGGTCGGCGCTGGAGGTGGTGCTGTGCTATCCCAGCTTCCGGGCGGTGCGCCGGCACAGGCGGGCGCACTGGCTGTGGACGCACAACCTGAAGCTGCTGGCGCGCATCGTCTCGCAGCGCACGCGCCAGCTGACCGGCATCGAGATCCATCCCGGCGCGTCCATCGGCGAGGGGCTGTTCATCGACCACGGCACCGGCGTGGTCATCGGCGAAACGGCCGAGCTGGGCGACAACGTGACGCTGTATCAGGGCGTGACGCTGGGCGGCACGGGCAAGGACGTGGGCAAACGCCACCCGACCATCGGGGACAACGTCGTCGTGGGGTCCGGCGCCAAGGTGCTGGGGCCGTTCAGGGTGGGCAGCGGCTCGAAGATCGGCGCGGGCGCCATCGTGCTCAAGGAGGTGCCGCCCCACAGCACGGTGGTGGGCAATCCGGGCCGCGTGGTGCGCATGAACAACGAGCGCGTGGGCATCGATCTCGACCAGGTGCACCTGCCCGACCCGGTGAAGGAACACATCATGGCGCTCTCCGCCCGCGTGGAAGAGCTGGAGCGATGCCTGGCCTGTGAGAGGCGCGCGCAGGACGCCGCCTGCGCGGAGCGGGCCGAACGCGTCAGGATATTAAAGGAGGAACAGCGAAATGAAGCTCTATAACAGCCTGTCCCGCACGAAGGAGGACTTCGTGCCCAACAGCCCCGATATCGTCAAAATGTACACCTGCGGCCCCACCGTCTATCACTTCGCGCACATCGGCAACCTGCGCTCCTACATCATGGAAGACGTGCTGGAGAAATACCTGCGCTACGCGGGCTACAACGTGAAGCGCGTGATGAATATCACCGACGTGGGCCACCTGACCAGCGACGCCGACGAGGGCGAGGACAAGATGCTCAAGGGCGCGCGCCGCGAGCACAAGAGCGTGATGGAAATCGCAAAATTCTACACCGACGCCTTCTTTGCCGACTGTGAAAAGCTGAACATCAAGCGGCCGGACGTCGTCGAGCCCGCCACCAACTGCATTGAGGACTACATCCGCATCATCTCCCGGCTGATCGACACCGGCTACGCCTATCCGGCGGGCGGCAATGTGTATTTTGACACCTCGAAGCTCGACCGATACTATGTGTTCAACGATTTCAGCGAGGAGGACCTGGCCGTCGGCGTGCGCGAGGGCGTCGAGGAGGACACGAACAAGCGCAACAAAAACGACTTCGTGCTCTGGTTCACCAAATCGAAATTCGAGGACCAGGCGCTCAAGTGGGATTCGCCGTGGGGCGTGGGATATCCGGGCTGGCATATCGAGTGCTCGGCCATCTCCATGCGGCATCTGGGCGACGACCTGGACATCCACTGCGGCGGCATCGACAACGCCTTCCCGCACCACACGAACGAAATCGCGCAGTCCGAATCCTATCTCGGACACAAGTGGTGCAACTACTGGATGCACGTGCGGCACCTGAACGCGAACGGCGGCAAGATGTCCAAGTCCAGCGGCGAGTTCCTCACGGTGAGCCTGCTGGAGCAGAAGGGCTTCGATCCGCTGGCCTATCGGCTTTTCTGCCTGCAGAGCCACTATCGCCGCAACCTGGAATTCTCATGGGACATCCTGGCCAACGCGCAGGGCGCTTACAACAAGCTCGTCGCCCGCGTGGCCTCGCTCACGCCGGGCGGCGCGGTGGACCAGGCGGCGCTCGCGGCCTTGGACGGGAAGTTCCGGGCCGCCCTGGACAACGACCTGAACACCTCGCTGGCCGTGACGGCGGTGTACGACGCGCTGAAATACGACACGAACGACGCCACCCGGCTGGCCGCCCTGGACAAATTCGACGCCGTGCTCGGACTCGATCTCACGAAGAAGGCCGCTGCGAAGCGCGAGGCGCAGAAGACGCTGGCCGCCCAGGCCGCGCAGGGCGTGGTGTTCGAGGGCTGCGAGCGGAACGAGGCCGTTGAGGCGCTTGTCGAGGCGCGCGCCGCCGCCAAGAAGGCGAAGGATTTCGCCGAGGCCGACCGCATCCGCGCCGAGCTCGCGGAGAAGGGCTACGCCGTGATCGACACCCCGCAGGGGCCGAAGGTCACGAGAAATCATTAGGCGATTCGTATCTGTTCAGCCCCGGGCAAATCGATTGCCGGGCGGGCTGAACCGTTACGGTTATTCCTGTTTAAAACAAGAAAGGGGAAATTGCTTATGAAACGTCAGGCTGCGTTCATCGACGCAAGGAAGCACCTCAAGGGCGCGCTGCACTGCCACACCACCCGGTCGGACGGCAGGGGCGATCCGGCGGACGTCATCAGGCTCCACAAGGAAAACGGCTATGATTTCATGGCGCTCACCGATCACCGGTTCTACAACTACGCGAATTTTTCCGACGCCGACATCACCATCGTGCCCGGCATGGAAATGGACCGCAATCTGCCCGGCCCGGGCGTGCACTGCCACCACATCGTGTGCATCGGCCCCTCCCGCGAGGACGGCAACGGCTTCCAGCAGGATGAACGCTTCCCGAGCGCCCGCTACGAGCGCCCCGAACAGACGCAGGAGATGCTCGACTGGCTGCATGAGAACAACAACATGACCATCTACTGCCATCCCGAGTGGAGCGGCACGCCCGCGCGCGAGTTCGAGATGCTCCGGGGCAATTTCGCCATGGAAATCTGGAACAGCGGCTGCGCCATCGAGGACGGCGTGGACACCAACGCCGCCTACTGGGACGAGCTGCTCGTTCAGGGTCAGAAAATCTGGGGCGTCGCCACCGACGACGGCCACGCAATGTATCAGCACTGCAACGGCTGGGTGCGCGTGAACAGCGAAAACCGGCTGAACGACATCCTCAGGGCGCTTCGGGACGGCGCGTTCTATTCCTCCTGCGGCCCGGAAATCTACGATTTCTACGTCCACAACGGCGAGGCGCACATCGAGTGTTCGCCGGTGAAGGAAATCCAGTTTGTGCACCTGCGCATCCCCTACCGCATGGTCAAGCCGGCCGAGGGCGAAGAAACCGTCGCCTCCGGCGCCACCAAGCTGCGCGACAGCAGCACGCCCTACATCCGCGCCGTGGTCAAAGACGCGCAGGGCCGCCGCGCCTGGACCAACCCCATCTTCCTGGACAGCGACGATTTCAAGACGGTATAATATCATTTGAGTTCCTCGCGGAAACCTGCGGGATCAGGCTTCCCCTCGAGGGGCCATGTCATCGACCTGCGCAATGCCAGACGCTTACGTCGATGACATTGCCTTGAGAGGAGGGCAGAGTTTCTTTCGCTGCCATCCCTCAGTTTTCCATGAAGAGCCAGAAAACCATGATTGCCCCGGGAGGAAAAGAGTATAACAATCAGACCTCATAAAGCCGTCCCCGCGCCCTTTCGCCCGGCGCGGGGACGCGTTCATATCGGGGGCCTCACACCCCCACGGCCGCCAGCCCCGGCGCGTATTTCCGGGCCAGGCTGCGCGTGAGCTCCACGGCCTCGCCGAGCCCGGCCGCCGGGCCGGTGATCACCAGGCCGTTTTCACTGCTCCAGCCATGGTTCTCATAAACGAGCACGGCGAACGATTCGCCGTTCGGCGTCATCATGATCTGTCCAAAGTACTGCAGCGCGCCCGGCTCCGCGCCGGACTCCTCCGTCTGCGCGTAATACGCCAGGAAGGCCGTGCCGCCGCTGAACCGGCTGGTCCCGAGGAGCGCCTGCTCCGTGACGGGATAGCCCTCCACGACGATCGAGCCGTCGAAGCAATCCTGCCGGAAGAAATAGTCCATGTAATACCCGCTGATGGTTACCGTTCGCGGCACGGCATGCGTTTCGTCGCCGCAGCGCCACTCGACGGCCTGACAGGTCTTCCGGATGTGCCGCGGCAGCGGCAGAAGGCACACGGCCAGCGCCAGCAGCGCAGCCAGCGCGATCCCCCACATGCGGACCAGCCTGACTGTGCGGCGGCGCTTCATGTTTTTCAGCAGGGCCTGCGTTCTGATTTCATCGCCGTTCAGACGGCCCGTCATGGCCCGGTGCGCCGCGCGGCATTCGGCGCATTCGGCCAGATGCTCCGCGACAAAGGCGTTCGTCGCCTCACTGGTCAGGTTTTCGACATAGCCCGGCAGCAGGTCGCGCACAACGCTGCATTTGGTCCCGTCATTCATCCCGCATCCTCCTCATCAGCTCTTCCTTGCCCCGGTAGAACAGCGTGCGCGCCCAGGTGCCGCTGCGGCCCAGCACGCTGCCGATCTCCTCGAACGTCATGCCGCCGGCCAGCCTCAGATAAAAGACCTCCCGCGTCCTTTCATCCAGCGCATGCAGCGCCCGGTATAACGCCAGCTTTTCCTCGCGGCGAATCAATTCGCGCTCGAGATCCTGCTCGCTGACCAGCCGCTCCTCGTCGGGCAGCTCCGTCAGGCGGCTGCGGCGGCGCAGCTCGCCGTAATACAGGCGCTTGGCGATGGCGCACAGCCAGGAGGACAGCGCGCAGTCGCCGCGAAACGCCCTGACGCCGCGAATGGCGCGCTCGAACGTCTCCGCGGTCAGCTCCTCGGAAAGGGAGGCGTCATGCGACAGCGACATGAGGTATTTGTATACCACCGCCGCGTAATCGCTGTACATCCGCTCGATCTCGTCCGATTTCAAGCGCGCCGCCTCCTTTCCTTCCGCTTTCACTGATAGGATGCATCCGCGCGCCGTTTGTGACAGAATTTCACGTTAATATTAAGTTAAATTACGTTTCTCCGGCCTTCCGCCCGTTTTCAGGATGCATATTGTTTCCTGTGAGGGAAAATATGGCCGGCTTTTTTGCATTATATACAGCAAAAATGCAGAAAATTCCGAAGAAATGAATATATTTCATATTTATGTCAAAATGATAACGTTTCGCTTATAATATGTGTATCACAAAGCAGGGATGATGAGTATGAGCGAAGACCCTATTCTGCTGGCGCACAGGAATTCCATTCTTCTGGGCAATCTGGTCGACGAACTGAAGCGTCGGCAGGTGCGCGCCGAGATCCTCGTGGCGAGCAGCGAAGCGCTGCTGATCCACACGCAGTGCTTCCATCCGGCGCGGGTGGTGTTCGTCGACGCCGGCTTTTCCCATATCGACCGCATCATACAGTGTCTTTCCGCCGATCCGCTCAGGCCCGGCCTCTGCGTCTGCTGCGACGCCGGACAGACGCCCGGCGCCTTCGCCCGCACAGACCGCTGCCGCTGCGCCCTGGACGGGGAACCGGTCGGCGTGATCTGCGACCGCCTCGAGTCCATGCTGGCTGAAGGCAGGCCGCCGGAAACCGTCGCGGTCGCCTGCGCCCGCCGCCATGAGGACATCCAGCGGCTGCTCTTTCTGGCGGGCATATCGCCCCGCACCAAGGGGAGCCGGTACCTTCGCCTGGCGCTGGAAATGATCGCGGAGGATTCGCGCCTGTTGGAGAACCTCGAGGGCCGTCTTTATCCCGCCCTTGCCCTGCGCTGCGGCGATACGCCCGCCAATGTGGAGCGCAGCATGCGCTACGCCGTCCGGATTCTCTGGCCGCGCATGGACCCGGACGTCCGGCTGCGGCTGCTGCCGCGCTGCGGCGAACGGCCCGGCATAAAGCAGCTGCTGGCGGCGTTTGCCGAACGCTTTGTCAACGCCCCTTTTCCACCCGAATGACGACGACGCTCATGTCGTCCTGCCGGCCGTGCTGCCCGACGGCGGCGCGCAGGAGAGCGGACGCCATCTCCTCCGGCGCCAGGGCCAGCCTTTCGAGCGCGGCGCGCGCCAGCCAGTCTCTCTGCCCCTCCCTGAGATCGTCGGCAATGCCGTCGGTGTACAGGATGAGCGTGTCGCCCGGCGAAACGGCGAAGCGCTGTTCGCCGGGCGAAATGCTGTCCAGTATGCCGATGGGCAGCTGGCCGCCGGCGATATCCACGGTCCGGCCCGACCTGATGAGCAGCGACGGACACGCGCCCAGCTTGATCGCGCAAGCCTCCCCGCTGTTCAAATCGATCACGCACAGATCAACCGTGGCGAACAGCTCGCCTCGCCCACGTGTCTGCAGCAGGGCGTTGACGCATTCCAGCGTGCCCGCGCTGCTCAGTCCGGCCTCGAGAAAGGTGCGCAGCAGCGAGACGGTTCTCCGGCTCTCCGCGGCGGCGTTTTCCCCGCTGCCCATGCCGTCTGACAGCATGACGGCCAGCCGTCCGTCCGGCAAAAGGCCCGTATAGACGGCGTCGCCGCACGGATCGCCCGGCCGCGCCGGCAGCGCGCCCGCATGCGCGCGGACGCTCAGCGCCGGCGCCTGCCGGAACCACAGCTCGTAATCCGACGCGCCGGGCCGGGCCGGACACGCAAAGCGCGCGGCCAGCTCCGTTTCCAGCGCGGCCGCGGCCAGGCGCGCCGTCCCGGCCGTCCACGCGTCTTCCTTCAGCGCCACGCAGATTTGCAGGCCGCTTTCCTCACAGGCTGTGACCTGGCCGACGCGCAGCCCCGCCCTGTCCAGCGCCGCCGCGGCCAGGCGCGCCGCCTCCGGATTCATGACGGCCGGACGGCTCAGCGGCCGCGCCATGTCGTCCAGCGCCCGCGCCGCCTCGGCCAGCTCCCGCGACAGGACGGCCTTCAGCCCGTTCCGCTGCCGACGGGCGCGGCATTCCTCGGCCAGGGCGCTCAGCAGCGGCTGGAGCCGGCGATCAATCTGCCCGGAGCGCCGGCAGTGGCGCACGGCCTCCGGCGGACGCTCGCTCACCGGCGGCGCTTCGCCCCGGCATACCGCCTCGCTCAGCAGCCGGCACATCAGCCGCCCGGCTTCCGGATGATCGCCCTGCCAGCAGCGCGCGTAATCGGCGCAGCCCGCACACAAGGCCTCGCGCATCCGGCCGATCATGTCCGCTTCGTCGGGCTGCCGCTCTTCACCGGCGCAGCCCTGCGCCATGACGTCGAACGCCCGGGCCAGGCGTTCCAGCCGTTCGGCCGTTTCGCGGCGCAGGCGCTGGGCCAGCCGCTCCGGATCGCATCGGGGCTTCGTCTCCTCCATGAGCCGCCCCAGCCGCCTGAGCCGCCGGGCAGGCAGCGCGCAGTAGACCGCCGCGCCGACGAGCAGCGGCACAGGCCCGACGCCGCCCAGCGTAAAGCCGATGCCGCCCGTCAGCGCCAGGCCGTTGCCGAGCGCCAGCGCCAGCGCGGCCGCCGGGCGCGGGAGCAGCCGCGCGCAGCCGGCCAGCAGCCCGCTCAGCCCCAGCGCCGAACCGGCCGGCGCCACGCCTGAGCCCAGCGCCAGCGCCGCGCCGCAGGCTATGCCGCCCAGCGCGCCCTGCGCCGGCCCGCGCGAGGCCATGATCAGCGTCAGCAGCACGGCGGCCGCCTCCGCCGCCTCCGCGCCGCAGAAGGGCAGGCTGCCGAGCCCGATCAGCAGCGTCATGGCAAAGAGCGCACAGGACAGCCGTTCGTCCGGCAGCAGCCGCTTCCGCCGACCGCTCAGCGACAGCGCGCCGATGAGCGCGGGGGCGAGCAGCGCGGCGACGGCGGCGGAGAGCGCCGCCGCGAGGATATTATAGGGAAGTCCGCCCGACGCCGCCAGCCCGGGCAGCAGGACGGCCGCGCCGGCCTCGAAGCCGGCCGACACCTCGCGCGGCATCGCGGGCCTGTCCCGCCGCAGGCGCGTCTCCAGCCGCTTTCCCGCCAGCGCAACGGCGCAGCCCGCGAGCGCCGTGACCGCCTGAACAGGCCAGCGCGCGAGCCACCCGTACAGCGCGCAGCCGGCGGCCATGGCGGCCGGAGACCAGTCGGCGGCCAGCCCGGCGGCGAAGCACGCCATGGCAAACGGCGACAGATCCCCCAGCGTCCGGGAGCCGGTGAGCGCCATGAGCGCGGCCGCCTGGCCGGCCCAGCGCGCCAGCCTGCGCAGATTCCGCGCGGACGCCATCTCCCTCATCCGCGCCGTCACGCCGCGCGCCGCCTTTTCCCGGATCGTCTCGATCATGCGCTCACCCCGCTCTGCCGCCGTTCCTTTCATTATTGTAATTCTCCCGGCCAGCGCCCTTTTGTCGAAGTGCCGCACAAAAAATGTCGGCGCCAGGGCGACGCGCCGCCGCCCGCACACATTGGGCGGGGGGTCATATTATGCAGTGTGGCCGCGCGAGCCACACGACACGCGAAGGGGGAATGAACCATGTCGTTCTACAGCTACAAGAACGCCAACGCCGCCATGAGCCCGGGCTGTATCACGGGAAATCCGCTCGAGGGACTCAGGGAGCGCGTGTGCATTCAGGTCAAGAACGTATACGACAGCTGTCTGCAGCAGGAGCAGCTCAACAATCAGGTCATCACGGTTTCGGGAATCGTGCCCGTGCTGCCGGACAACAACTGCCAGCCCACAAACACCCGCCCGTGCAACTGCACCTGCTCCGGATGCAGCTGCAACTGCTCCTGCCGCACCTGCGGCGGCCCCATTACTTATAACGAGGCGGTCGAAAACGCCGAAAACAGCGCTTCGCTGCCCCAGCCCTGCGGCACCTGGACCTTCGAAAGCTGCCGCTCGTCCACCACCTGCGGCACGATCAGCAACCTCACCATCGACCGCCTGTGCGACCGGCCTCAGTTCGCCCGCGTCAAGGGCACCGTCAGCGTTCCCATCGACGTGCTCTTCGTCGATCAGAACTGCCAGGAATGGATGGGCCGCGCCACGCTCTCCGTCAGCAAGGATGTCCTGCTGGCCATCCCGGACGAATCCATCGTGCCCTTCACGCTGGAGAGCATGGTCAGCGCCATCTGCGTCTCGGGCACCTACCTGGGCGACGGGCAGTTCAGAATCACCATCTGCGTCACCGTGATCCTGAAGGTGCTCGCGGAAGTCGAGATGATGGTGCCCTCCTACGGCATGTGCGCCGTGCCGCCCTGCGAGGAATTCGCTGAAAACGTGTGCGACGAATTCTTCAGCCTGCCGCTCTTCCCCAAACCCAACTGCCCTGAGAACAACGCCTGCTCCGGCGCGTCGGGCGCCGCGTCCTGCGGCTCCTGCGTCGGCAGCCTCGGCGCGTCCTGCGCGACAAGCACCTGTTCCTCATGCGGCACCACCTGCGTCGGCAGCGCCACGACCTGCCCGCGCTGCGGCAGCGCCATGACCCGCTCCACCTGAGCGAAACCCGCGCCGTCCGCCGCCTGTCAGGCGGACGGCCGACCGCCCCGCACTGCCCGGCGACACCGTCCGGCAGGGGCGTTCATATAGCGCGAAGCGCCGGCGCGCGCTTCGCGCATCCGCTTTTCCACCGCTTTTCACCGCCCTGTACACCGCCGCTCAACAGCTTTTGCACAGGCGTCTGTTTTGGCTTATATTTTCACCCATTTTCCCGGAAAAAACGCGATCGGCATCGCTCCATTATAATAAGGACATTTTTTCCGCCGCACCCGCTCTCCTTTTTGGGGGTTTCGCGCCGAAACATTTTCCTCCCCGCGCGCCATGTTTTTACGTCCTTCGCGCTTGATTAAACCTCTCTTTTTTGATATGATCTAAAAGCATTCGCATGAAGTTATGCACAGGTTTCATCCACAATTTCCACATTTTGTGGATAACATTGTGGATAATTTCTTTCTTTTCTGCGAAAACTGAGGCTCCTGCGCCTCATTCATCATAAACGGACGCAAAAAAGGTCCGCCTCGGAGGTTACCAATGAGTTCGTCTAATGAAAAATGGGAAAACGTGCTGCGCCTGGTGCGCGAAGAGGTCAACGATTATCAGTTCACCACATGGTTCAAGCCGCTCGTGCCGATCATCGTGGGCGACAACCGCATGGTGTTTGAATTTGAAAACAAGTTCATCCTGTCCATCATGCGGCAGAGCTACTATCTCATGCTCAAAAACGCCGTCATGATCAGCTACGGGCGGGAGTACCAGATCGACTTCGTGCCCAAGGGCGAGAATCCGGTTTTTTCAAGCGAGCCCTCGCAGGCCCAGCCGGAGGACGACGAGCTCGTCGCTTCGATGCTGAACCCGAAGTATACCTTCGACACCTTTGTCGTCGGCGCGTCCAACCGCTTTGCCCACGCGGCCGCGCTGGCCGTGGCCGAGCTGCCGGCCGACGCCTATAACCCGCTGTTTCTCTACGGCGGCGCCGGGCTGGGCAAGACGCACCTCATGCACGCCATCGGCCACCACATTCATCGGAATAACCCGAACGCCAAGCTGCTCTACATCACCTCCGAGAGCTTCACCAACCAGCTGATCAACGCCATCACCGAGCGCACCAGCCAGGAGCTGCGCGACAGGCTACGCACCGTCGACGTGCTCATGGTGGACGACATCCAGTTCATCGCCGGCAAAACCGCCACGCAGGAGGAATTTTTCCACACCTTCAACGAGCTGCATGGCGGAGGCAAGCAGATTGTCATCTCCTCCGACCGGCCGCCCAAGGAAATTCCCACGCTCGAGGAACGCCTGCGCTCGCGCTTCGAATGGGGACTCATCGCCGACATTCAGAAGCCCGACTATGAAACGCGCATCGCCATCCTGCGCAAGAAGGCCGAGCTGGAGCACATCAGCGTCTCCGACAGCGTGCTCCACTACATCGCGGAAAAGATTGAATCCAACATCCGCGAGCTCGAAGGCTCGCTCACCCGCGTCAACGCCATGGCGCAGCTCAGCGGCGGACAGATTACGCTCGACGTGGCCAAGGATGCGCTGGACCGCATCATGCCCGCGGGCGAATCGCGCAGCGCGACGCCGGAGTCCATCATCAAGGCCGTGACCGAGTATTTCGGCGTCAGCGAGGCGGACATCCTGTCCCAGCGGCGCAACCGTGAAATCGCGCAGGCCCGGCAGCTGGCCATGTACCTGATCCGCGAGCAGACGCAGCTGTCCACCACGCGCATCGGCGATCTCTTCGGCGGGCGGGATCACACCACGGTCATGCACGCCTGCGAAAAGATCGGGGAACTCATCGACCGGGACGACGAGATCCGCAGGGCAGTCCAGCAGCTGAAAAAATAGGGAAAACCCACAGCCCTGTGGATAAACAGGCACAATTCCACCGCTTTGTCCACAGGTCTTCCGCATCCCGCGAAAGGGGAAAACCCGTCCGATCCCGGGCATTCGGCCCGTTTTCCACATTTTCCACCGTACTATAACTACGACGACGATCTCTTATTTATTCCCACCACACGTCCTGAGGAGGCGAAAAATCCATGAAACTGTCGGTCAATACAGGCGACCTGGTCAATGCGCTCTCAACGGCCACACACGCGCTGTCCGCGCGCAGCACCCTCCCGATTCTGGAAGGCATCCTTATTGAAACAACGGCGAACGGCCTCGCAATCACCTGTTCGGATGGATCGATGACCATTTCCGTCACCGTTCCGGCGGAAATCGCCGAAGAAGGCCGCATTGTCATGCCGGGCCGGCTCTTCCTGGACGTCACGCGCAAGCTGCCCGCGGGGGAAATGCTGTTTTCGGCATCCGTCAATATGATCGCCACGCTCAAATGCGGCGGCTCCCGCACCACCATCGCGGGCAAGCCGGCCGATTTGTTCCCGCAGCTGCCCCACATCGATGAGACGAGCCGCGTCGAGCTGCCTCAATCGCTCCTGCGCGATATGATCCAGCAGACGTCCTTCGCCGTCTCCACCGACGAAACGCGCAAGATTCTCACGGGCTGCCTGCTTGAAATCGGCGGCGGCGAGGCGCGCATGGTGGCGCTGGACGGCTTTCGCTTCGCCGTGCGCATCGCGCCCATTGAAGGGCAGGATCTGTCGCTCAGCGCCGTGATTCCCAGCCGTCTGCTTCAGGAGCTGTCCAAAATCGTGTCCGGCGGCGACGAGGATACGGTCACGCTCATCTTCGGCGGCTCGCAGCTGATGGTCGAGATGGAGAACACGCGCATCTTCGCCACGCTGCTGGAGGGCGAATACATCAAGTACCGCCAGATTATCCCGGCCTCGGCCCGGACGGTCGTCAGGGTGCTGGACCGCGAGCAGATGGTGCTGTGCGTGGAGCGCGCGTCGCTGATGGCCCGCGAGAGCAAGACCAACATCGTCAAGCTCAGCATCACCTCGGACCTGATGGTCATCACCTCCAATTCCGAAATGGGCGACGTCTATGAGGAAATCCAGGTTGAGACGGAAGGCGAGGGGCTGGAAATCGCCTTCAACGTCAAGTATATGACCGACGTGCTGCGCGCCATCGGCGAGGACGAGTTCCTCATGAAATTTAACTCGCCGGTCAGTCCCTGCGTGATCGCGCCGACTGAGGGCGGCGCCTACACCTACATGGTGCTGCCGCTGCGCCTCAACGCATGAGCACCGTCGCGGCGATTGCCACGGCGCGCGGCGAGGGCGGCATCGCCATCGTGCGCGTGAGCGGCGGCGAAGCGGAACGGATCCTCATGGGTGCGTTCCGTCCTGCCGGAAGGGCGGGAGCGCTCGAATCCCACCGGCTGTATTTCGGCCGCCTGATCGACGCGCAGGGCCGCGTGATCGACGAGGTCATGGCCGTCATCATGCGCGCGCCGAAGAGCTACACGCGCGAGGACGTGGCTGAAATCCATTGCCACGGCGGCCGTGCGGCGGCGGAGCAGGCGCTTCGGCGCGTGCTGGAGCTGGGCGCTCTGCCTGCCGGGCCGGGTGAATTCACGCGGCGCGCGTTTGAAAACGGGCGCATCGACCTGAGCGAGGCCGAGGCTGTGATGGGGATCGTTTCGGCGGGCAGCACGGCGGCGCTTCGCGCGTCCGTGCGCGAGCTGGAGGGCGGCGTGTCGCGGTTCATCGGCGCGTGCCGTCGGGCGCTCACCGATCTATTGGCGCTCGTGGAGGCGTCCAACGACTTTCCGGAGGAGATTGACGAGCCCGCAGCCGCCCGGAAAGTGGCCTGCGAGGCGCGTTCCATCGCCGGGCGGCTTCTCGCCCATACCGACGAAAAAGCCGCCAGAATCGTTCGCGAGGGCGTCAGCGTGGTGCTGGCGGGACGGCCGAATGTGGGAAAGTCGTCGCTGATGAACGCGCTGACCGGCAGCGAGCGCGCCATCGTGACCGAAATTCCGGGCACCACGCGCGACGTGCTGACGGAATCCGTGAATCTCGACGGCATCCGCATCGACCTGAGCGACACGGCGGGTCAGCGGGCGGCGGCGGACAAGGTGGAGATGATCGGCGTGGCGCGGGCGAAGGAAGCGCAGAAAAACGCCGACATTGTCCTCATCGTGCTGGACGGCTCGGAGGAGCTGACGGACGAGGACAGGGCGCTTCTGAGCGAGCGCGACGAGCGCTGCATCGTCGTGCTGAACAAAGATGATCTTGCGGGCGGGGCGGACGACGCGGAGGCCGACGTCCGCGTTTCCGCGCGCACGGGCGAGGGCGTCGACGCGCTCGCGGCGATGATCCGCAGAAAGGCCGGCGCGTCGGCGCTTCAGGAGGGTATGCTGACGCGGGAGCGGCACATCGCGTGCGCGAAGGCCGCGGCGGAGGCGCTTCAGCGCGCGGCGCAGGCCGTTGAGGACGGCGCGCCGCTGGACATGGCGTCGGTCGACCTGTGGGACGCGCGCCGCCTGCTCGGCGAGATCACCGGGGAGGACGCCACGGAATCGGTGATCGACGCGGTGTTCAAAAATTTCTGCGTCGGGAAATAGTGAACCGGAAAGGACACATTTTAATAAGTTGACCGGACACAGCGGCCTGATCGCCGGATTTTTGAAACGGGTTGAGAGAGACAGCGCGGGGCGCGGGATTTTTCCCCCGCGCCCCGCGCATTGAAATCGGTTATTCCCAGTCCTTCGGCTCCCACACGGGACGGCCGCTGTAGGTGTGAATGGCTTCCTCGCCCCGGAGCGCGCGCAGCACGGACAGCGCCAGCGCGTCCTGTTCCATTTCGCCCGGATATACGGTGATCGGCGCAATCCAGCCGCAGCGCGCGGCGATTCCGTCCACGATATCCTGAAAGCGGACCAGCCCGCCCGTGAGCAGGATGCCGTCCACCCTGCCCGCCAGAACGACGCTCATTTCGCCCACCTGCTTGCAGATCTGGTAGATCATGGTCCGCCACACGCGAACGGCCCGGGGATCGCCTTGCTCGACCATGCGGTGCACCGCGTTTGCGTCCGAGGTGCCGAAGTGGCTCACGAAGCCGCCCGCGCGCGAGCACATCAGGCGCACGGCGTCCACAGAGTGCGCTTCGATGTAGTCCAGCAGGCAGAGCACGGGCACGGTGCCGATGCGCGTGGGCGTAAACGCGCCCTCGCCGCCCGCGCCGACGTTGCCGTCCACCATGCGCCCGCGCTCGTGAGCGCTCACCGTAATGCCTCCGTCGATGTGGCACACCACGAAATTGCAGTCCTCATAGCGGCGCCCCAGCCTGGCGGCGTGCGCCTGGGCGGTGGCCTTCTGATTGAGCACATGGGACTGGGCGTTTCTGTATACGCCCCGGATGCCGGTCAGGCGCGCGCAGTCGTTCAGCTCATCCACGTTGGTGGGATTGAGCGTGTAGGCGTCGCGGCCGCAGCGCTGCGCGAACTGCCAGGCCAGCATGACGCCCAGCTTGGCGGGATGCTCGCTGCCGCCCACGCCGGCTTCGGTGTCGCGGTAGAGCCTTTCGTCGATGCGCGTGACGCCGGACGGCTGCGAACAGGCGCTGCCGCCCCGGCCCACAAAGACGTCGATGTCCTCCGGCTTCAGCCCGTGCCGGGCGAGCATGTCCACGATGAGGTCGTAGCGGAACGGCATCTGATCGTTGACGTTCGGATAGCGGAGAAGAACGGGCGCGTCGTGGAATATGCTCTCCTCGAAGAGGGACGTTTCATTTTCATACAGGCTGACCTTTGTCGAGGTCGAGCCTGGATTGATGATCAGGAGCTTCAGTTTTTGAGCAGCCATTTCCCCATGACCTCCGTGCGATTCTTAGATTGACGTGCCATTCCGAATTTATCCGCTATTATACCTCACAAAGAGGGTGTGTTCAACCGCCGAATCAGCAAAATACAGATAAATTTCCATGCATGGCCGCCTGCCCGGCAGAATTTTCACGGCACGGACTTGTTATGAAATGCCGGGCGTTGTATAATACACGCAGCGACAACAGGATAAGGGGTGAAATATCAAAATGGATATGATTCGGAAATTTGCCTCGCTGGGCATTGTGCCCGTCATCAAGCTGACGGATCCGGCCGACGCCGTGCCGCTGTGCCGCGCGCTGGCCAGAGGCGGACTGCCGGTCGCCGAAATCACCTTCCGCACGGCCGCGGCCGAGGAATCCATCCGCCGCGTGGCACAGGAGCTGCCGGAGGTTCTGGTTGGCGCGGGCACCGTGCTGACCTGCGAACAGGTTGACAAGGCCATGAACGCCGGCGCGAAGTTCATCGTGACGCCCGGCTTCAATCCCGACGTCGTGGGCTACTGCGTGGAGAAGGGCTATCCGATCGTTCCCGGCTGCCCCACCACGAGCGACATCGAGCGGGCCATTCGCTGCGGCCTGAAGGTGGTCAAGTTCTTCCCCGCCGAGGCCATGGGCGGCCTGGCCGCCATCAAGGCCGTCAGCGCGCCCTACGGCGACATGCTGTTTATGCCCACCGGCGGCGTGAACGAGGATAATCTGAACACCTACCTGTCGTTCCCGAAGATCGTCGCGTGCGGCGGCAGCTGGATGGCCAGGGGCGAGCTGATCGACGCGGGAGAATTCGACAAAATCGAAGAGCTCACCCGCAGCGCGGTGCGGAAGATGCTGGGCTTCGAGCTGGTTCACGTGGGCGTCAACTGCGCCGACGCCGGGGAGGCGAACGCCGTGGCCAAGCGGTTCAGCGCGCTGTTCGGCTGGCCGGTTAAGGAGGGCAATTCCTCCGACTTCGCGGGCAGATACGTCGAGGCCATGAAGGGATCCGGCCGCGGCCGAAACGGGCACATCGCCGTCGGCTGCAACTCCATTCTCCGCGCCCGGGCCTATCTTGAGGCGCAGGGCTTCGCCTTTGACGAGAGCAGCTTGAAGGAGAAGAACGGCAGGCCAAACGCCATCTATCTGGCGGAGGAAATCGGCGGCTTCGCGATTCATCTTCTTCAGAAATGAAAGGGCCTGTTGTAAAAAAGGTCTGTGCGGGGGAGCCTCTGCGCCGTTGACGCGCGGAGGCTCCCCCGCATTTTCCGCCCGCAGCGCATTGGAAAAGTAACGCGGATAGAACAATTCCGTTCGGCAAAAAATGGAAGACATATCCTTTAAGTTGGAGCGATCCGGCAGGCACTTGTCCAAATCCGTCCTCGATCAGCGCGGAAATGTAAAAACTTATTGCAACACCGGGAGGCGGGTTGTATAATGGGCGTAGAATCGGCCCGAGCGGCGATCAGTCTGTCAGAAAAAAACGAAACAGGGGGAGGAATTTGTTCATGAAGCTGGGCGTGAATACGGTTCTTTTCAAGGGAACCGGCGTGAAAAACGCCATGAAGGCCATCAAGGCCGCGGGTTATGACGGCGTGGAGCTGTCCGCCATCCAGGGCATGTGCGAGCATCTGGTGCTCGACGCGTGGGAGACGCAGGCCCCGCTGGTCAAGGCCGCCGCCAAGGAAGCGGGCGTGGAGCTTCTGTCCATGGAGGTGGCCTCGCTGGACGAGGAGCGCCTGACCAAGGCGTTCAAGGCCGCGCAGTATCTGGGCATCCCGGTGGTCAACGTGGGCCCGGGCGGCAAGATGGACGTCGAGGAGGACGTGGTGAAGTCCATCGAGACGCTCACCGCGCGCGCGAAGCTGGCCGCGCAGTACGGCGTGAAGCTCTGCTGCAAGGCGCACGTGGGCTGCGCCATCCACGACACGCCCACCACCAAGCGCGCCATGGAGGCGATCAGGCTGGATTCCTTCGGCATCGATATGGATCCCAGCCACATCCACCGCGCGGGCGAAAAGCCCGAGGAGGCGCTGGCGCAGGTCGTGTCCCGCATGGGCCATGTGCACATCCGCGACTGCAAGGGCGCGGGTCCCGCGCCCGGCGCGCCGGTCGACCAGGCCTGCGGCCGCGGCGAAATCAACCTGTACGGCTATTTCAAGGCGCTGGTGGACGCGGGCTATGACGGCCCGGTGTGTCTTGAGGTCATCGGCCCGGAGCAGACGCTGCAGCAGGCTCAGGCCATCGCCAGCGAGAGCTTCGGCTATATGAACGCCATTCTGAAAATGCTGGGAAACCGATAATACAAGGAGGGGTCCAACATGGCCAGGAAACCGAATCTTCTGTTCTTCGGCATCGACAGTCTGCGCCGCAACCACATGAGCCACTACGGCTATGAGCGGCTGACCACGCCTAACATCACCAAATATGCCGAGGGCGGCATCACCTTCAACAACTGCTTCTCCGCCCATATCCCGACGACGCCCGGTTACTCCAACATGCTGACCGGCCGCGACTGCTTCGGCACCGACGTGGTGGCGCTTCATCAGAAAGAGATCATCGACGGCGTACCGGTGCTGGCCGAGATTCTGCGCGACAACGGCTATACCACCACCTGCGTGGGCTTCCAGGGCAACGCGGGCGGCCGCGGCTACGACAACTACCTGTCCTTCCCGGGCTGGGGCCCGGATCACGACGACGGCCGCGCGCACAAGGCGGAAAACCTGAACGAGGTGGCCATCCCCGAGCTGGAGCGCCTGGCGAAGCAGGACAAGCCCTTCATGCTGTTCATGCGCCACATGGATCCGCATTCCCCGTATCTTTCGCCCGCGCCGTTCAAGGACATGTTTTTCCAGGGCGACGCGTTCGACCCGAACGACAGGCGCATGCAGAAGGTCTACGACTTCAAGCCGTTCGGCGACTACATCAGGAGCTGGGTGCCCGAGGGCTGCACCAATCCGGACTACGTCATCGCGCAGTACGACGGCGCGCTGGCCTATATGGACAACTGCATCCAGCAGATCCTTACCAAGCTGCACGAGCTGAAGCTGGAAGAGGACACCATTGTGATCTTTGTGTCCGACCACGGCGAGACGCTGTATGATCACGACTGCTATTTCGATCATCACGGCATGTATGAATGCACGCTCGTGGTGCCGCTGATCATCCGCTGGAAGGGCCATTTGCCCGAGGGCAAGCGCTATGACGACATCTGCCAGCTGAAGGATGTCACCCCGACGCTGCTCGAGCTGATGGGCATTGAGAACAACCTGCCGATGGAAGGCCGCAGCCTGATGCCGCTGGTGCGCGGCGAATACCGCGAGCCGGAGCCGGAGTTCTACATCACCGAGTGCACCTGGATGCGCAAGCACGGCTGGCGCACGCCGGAATGGAAGCTGATCGTGGCGCTGGAGCCGGATTTCCACTTCAAGCCTGAGATCGAGCTGTACAACCTGATCAAGGACCCGGAGGAGAACCACAACGTCGCGGACGAAAATCCCGAGGTGGTCGAGGCGCTGAAGACCCGCATGTACGCGTGGATCGCCAAGCGCGAGAAGGAGACCGGACGCCCCGCGCCGATCTACACCAACTTCCTGATGAACGGCCGTCCGTTCAAGTCTTCGCAGGAGGCCTATGACAGCAAGTACATCGGCGGCATTGCGGACGCCGTCAAGCTGCAGCAGAAGAAGTAAGTCGCGCGGCTGAATGCGACTCAGAAAGAGGACAGAGAGATGCTCAGAGTATGTGTCATCGGCCTTGGGCACATCGGCAATCTGCACGCGCGCATCTATCAGGAGGACGAGCTGGTCGACCTGGTGGGCGTGTGCGACATCAACGAGGAGCGCGCCGTCGCGGCCTCGAAGAAGCTCGGCGTTCCTTACTGGCTGGACGCGCCGACCATGCTGAAAGAGCTCAGGCCCGATCTGGTTTCGGTCGCCACGGGCGGCTATGAATATTCCTCCGACCATTGCCTGCCCACCATTCAGGCGCTGGAAGCGGGCTGTCACGTGCTGTGTGAAAAGCCCATCAGCAACCTCATCGAGAACGGCCAGAAGATGGTGGACACCGCGGCGCGGCTCAATCGCTGCTTCGCCATCGACTTCAACCATCGCTTCACGCCCGCCGCGCGCGCGGCCAAGAAGTGGCAGGACGAGGGCCTGATCGGAGATCTGCTGTTCTGCAACATGGCGTTGTGGATCGGCAAGCCGCAGGATTTCGAGTCGCCCTATTATCACCTGAAGGCGCTCAACCCGCATTCCTGCGAGATCATCCGCTATTTCATGGGCGATGTGGAGGCCGTTCAGTGCTTTGCCATGAAGGCGCCCGGACGCACCATCTGGTCCACCGCCAGCATCAACATGAAGTTCAAGTGCGGCGCCGTGGGCCATCTCACGTCCAGCTACGACATCGCGCGCGGCCATCCCATGGAGCGCTGCGAGGTGGCGGGCGTCAAGGGCCGCCTGGTTTTCGAGGACATGTGGCGCGAGGCCACGCTGTATCCGGCCGGCAACCCTGAAAAGCGCGTCTACACCAATCCTGTGTTCGGCGGCTTCTCAAACTTCGACGACACCTTCCGCGACCGCATCCGCGCCTTCGTGCGGCAGGTGGACGCCGGCGTGAAGCCGGAGGACATCGACGGCAGCGGCCTGCAGGGCCTCAAGGCGCAGCAGGTCATTCACGCCGCGATCGAATCGCTCAACACCGGCCGGATCGTCTATCTCGACGAGATGTTCCCCAAAAAGTAAGACCGGTCAGACGGGGAGAAACCCATGCCCAATACCATTCACCTGGATTCGCTAATCGCGCCGGGAGATCCGGCCGTGCGCGTCATGGCGGCGTATCACACGACGATGCACCGCCATGACCATGATTTTTACGAGCTGGTGTACGTGACGGACGGCTTCTGCCTGCACGATTCAGGCGGCTCGGTGACGCTGCTCATGGAGGGCGACATCTTCATTCTGAAGCCCCGGGTCAGCCACAAGTACAGCGGAAACCGCGTGACGCACATCTATAACTGCCTGTTCGGCCTGGAGGCCGTGCAGGACAGCCTGGAGGAGCTGCGGCACATGCCGGGCCTGGATCGGCTATTCAGTCCCGATCTGGCGGTGAGCACGCCGCGGCTGCACCTCACGCTGAACGAGCGCAAGGCGTTTGTGCGGCTGATCGCCTGGATGCACGAGGAGTGCGAGACGCGGCCCGCAGGCTGGCGAATCCGCCTCAGGAGCCTGCTGAAATGCCTGCTGGTGGAATACGCGCGCGCGTATCTGGCGCATGTGGGCAGCGACGTGGAGAACGGCGCCTATTCGGCGTATGTCGCGCAGGCGCTCTCCTACATCGACGGGCACTACGGCGACTGCGGCCTGACCGTTCACGGCATCGCCGCGCAGGTGGGCGTTTCGGGCGACTATCTGTCGCGGCAGTTCCGCCGGGTAATCGGCATTGCGGCGCAGGAATACCTCCGGCGCTATCGCTTTGCGCGCTCGATGGAGCTTTTGCAGGCCGGCATGCCGGTCAGCAGCGTGGCCAGCCAGGTGGGCTTCAGGAGCCTGTGCCACTTTTCGCGCGAATTCAAGCGGGAAATGGGCATCACCCCTTCGCAGTACAGGACGCAGAACGATTGAACAAACCCCGTTCCCCAGACAAAAATGAGAGGGAGGACAAAAACATGGCACTCAAATGCGCCGTCGTCGGTATGGGCGGCATCGGCAACACCCACGCAACCTGCTACAAGGAGAACCCCCTGGCCGAACTGGTCGCCGTGTGCGATCTGGTGAAGGAAAAGGCCGACGAGGCCGCCGCGAAGTACGGCTGCCGCGCGTTTTACGATGAGGAAGAGATGCTGAAGGCCATGCCGGAGATCGACGTGGTGTCCATCACCACCTCCGGTTATGAGAACGGCTCCATGCACTTCGAGCCGGCCATGCTGGCGCTGAGCTACAAGAAGGCCGTGCTGGTCGAGAAGCCCATCTGCGCCGATGTGCGGGACGCCCGCGAGCTGGTTGACTATGCGGCGAAGAACAAGCTCTACCTGGCCTGCGACCTCAACCATTACTTCACCCAGCCCGCCGAGGACGCCAAGAAGCGCCAGCTGGAGGGCAAGGTGGGCGAGCTCATCTACTGCATCCATAAGGTCGGCTTCAACGGCACGCAGGACGCCTACAGCAAGATGATGCCTCAGCAGTGGCAGATGCCCTATTCCCACCTGAAGGCCTTCTGCGCGCATCCCTTCTCCGTGATGCGCTACTTCTGCGGCGACATCATCGCCATTCAGGCCTTCCTGGACAAGCCCGGCGTGCGCCGCACGGCCGAGGACGCCATGCTGTCCATCAACTCCATCCACGTGAAGTTCGCCAACGGCGGCGTGGGCTACCTCATCACCCAGCGCGGCGACGCCATGTTCGGCTACGGCGGCTGGTGGAGCTATGAGCACTGCGGCTCGAAGAGCACCTTCGCCATTGAAAACTGCGTGGAGAAGCTGCACGTGTGGGATCCCAAGGAATTCGACACCAGCCGCGGCACGATGAACCAGGCCACGCCCGAGCCGACCACCACCGATTACGGCGTGAGCAGCTTTGGCGCCACCTTCCCGCGCCGCATCAACGCGTTCCTCGAAGACCTCACGAACAAAGTGCCCTACGAGTACATTCGCGCGTCGGGACGCGATGCCCTCGCGACGCTGGAATACACATTCGCCGCGATCAAATCGTATGAGAACGGCGGCGCGCTGGTGGTGCCGGAGATGCTCCCGCCGATGCACGGCGATATCTCCCGCATCAAGCTGCCCTGGGACAAGTGATGAACCTGCTGCTCATCAATGCCGATCAGCTTCGGCATGACAGCGTCGGCTATCGGGGGCTGAGGCCGGTCAAAACCCCGGCCCTCGATCGCCTGGCGGCGGAAAGCGTGGTCTATACGCGCGCGTTTACGCCGCTGCCCGTCTGCGCGCCGGCCCGTCAGGCCATCCTGTGCGGCCGTCATCCCGACAGCTTCGGCGCGCAGTGGAATTACGATCAGGTGCCCGCGCTCACGGTCAGGCCCGAGTGGTGCTGGCCGCGCCAGCTGCAGGAGCGGGGCTGGAACACCGCCTATCTGGGGCGCTTCCACGTGTCTCCCACGCTGCATCCGGACGCGTTCGGCTACGGCGAATGGGTGAGCTGGGCCGGCCACAAGCAGTTGATCAGGGAAAAATACCCGGACGCGGCGTACAGCGGCGGCTGGCTGGGCTGCGAGAGCCCGGTGGCGCTGGAGGATTCGGGCACGCACTGGATGGCGGGCCAGGCCGTGGCGATGATCGAGAAATTCGCCGCGCAGGATAGGCCCTGGCATATCTGGGTGGACTATGAGGAGCCGCACCTGCCCTGCCGCCCGTCCGCGCCGTTCAGCGCCATGTATGATCCGGAAACCATCGCGCCGTGGGACGGCTATGGCGACGCGTTTGTTCACAAGCCCTACTGCCACCGTCAGCAGACCGTCAGCTGGGGCACGGACGAGATGACCTGGGAGAAGGATTTCCGCTATATGGCCGCGCGCTATTTCGGCGTTGTCAGCCAGCTCGACCAGGCCATCGGCCGCATCCTGGACGCGCTGGAGCGCACGGGGCAGAAGGAGAACACCATTGTGGCGTTCACCTCCGATCACGGCGACATGTGCGGCAGCCACCAGATGCTGGACAAGCACTATGTGCTCTACGACGACATCTGCCGCGTGCCGCTGATGGTGCGCGTGCCGGGCGCGGCGCCGCGCGTGTGCGACCGCTTTGTGTCGAATTGCCTGGACTTGCCCTGCTCGTTCATCGACTGGCTGGACCTTGAGCATCCGGAGATCGAGCACGGCCGCGCCCTGCCCCTTTCGGAGCGCGACGACGCCCTTGCGCGCGACCACATCGTGTCCACCTCGAACGGCCAGCAGTTCGGCCTGTATACCACGCGCATGATCCGCGACGACCGCTGGAAGTACGTGTGGAATCTGACGGACGTGGATGAGCTGTACGACCTCGAGAGCGATCCGGGCGAGAAGGTCAACCTGATCGCCGAGGCGGATCAGCAGGCGCGCGTCGCCGCCATGCGCCGCCGGCTCAACGACGACCTGCACGCGCACGGCGACCCGTTCGTGGGCAGCGAGTGGATGAACCGGCAGCTGCTCGAGGGCAGGAAGCACCTCGGCGCTTCTTTCCAATGATCCCCACAACACATGTGAAGGAGGACAACCCCATGAAGAAGGTTCTCTGTCTGGCTCTGGCGCTGTGCCTGGCTCTGGCCGGTCTGTCGGCCGTGGCCGCCTCCGATCCCATCGAGCTGTCTTTTACCCGCATTGGCTCCGATCCCGCCGAGCGGGCCTATTGGGACTGGGTTATCGAGCGCTTCGAGGCTGAAAACCCGGGCATCAAAATCGTCTACGATGAGGTTGAAATCGGCGACAGCATCGACAACAAGCTGAACGTGCAGTTCGCCGCGGGCGACGGCCCCGACATCATCGGCCATGGCATTCTCTCCGTGGCGCAGCGCGTCGAGCTGGGGCATTATCAGCCCATCGACGAGTACTTCGAGACGTGGGAGGGCAAGGACGACATCATGCCCAGCGTGCTGGCCAACGGCACCTACAACGGACATGTGTACGGCCTGGGCTATTCCACCACGCCCTACGTGTTCGCCTATCGCATCGACGTTCTCGAGGAGGCGGGCCTGAGCGTGCCCGCCACCTGGGACGAGCTGGCCGAAACCGCCCGCGCGCTGACCGAGAAGAACGAGAACGGCGAGATCACCTTCTCCGGGTTCTGCTTCCCCTCCACGGGCGGCAACCTGGTTGAGATGGACGTGTTTGTCTACGGCAACGGCGGCAGCTATATCGCCGAGGACGGCGGCCCCCTGATGACCGGCGCCGAAAAGGAAGAGGTCATCGGCTATCTGAACGATCTGCTGCCGGACGTCAACATTCCCTACAGCAACGGCGAGACCAACCCCTTCGCCAAGGGCCTGGCCGCGATGACCCTGATGAACAACGCCGCGCTGACCAGCGTCATCAACAATCCCGACTATGAGGGCAAGATCGGCCTGGCCGTGCCGCCGCACAATACCACGGTGGGCACGTTCTGCGGCTGCAACATGCTGTTCATCGGCCGCGACTGCGCCGACAAGGACGCCGCGTGGAAGTACATCGAGTTTGCCATGAGCCGGGAATCCACGCTCAAGCGTTCCGAAATCGTGAACATCCCCGTGACCCTTCAGTCCCTGGTGGAGGACTATCAGGCCATGGATCCCTGGAACGCCGTGCGCGCCGAGTGCGTGGCCGTCGGCACGGGCATGCCCCGCACGCTGTGGTCCACCCAGTTCCAGAAGATCCGCAACGAGCTGGTTCAGAACGTCGTGCTGGGCAACGTGACCGACCCGGCCGCCGCGCTCGAAAAGGCGCAGGACGACCTGCTCTTTGAAATAGACGGCTGATTTTCGCACAGTCGGCGCCGCCGGGCCGTTCAGCCGCGGCGGCGCCGGTTTTTACGCGCGTTTCGGAATGCAAAAGGGGGACGCCCGGATGGAATCGTATAATCGCAGGGACACGCGAGCGGCCTGGCTGATGCTTGCGCCCTTTTTGCTGTTCTTTGCGCTCTTCGTGATTTATCCGCTCGTTATGACCGTCTACTACAGCTTCACAAACTACAACATGTCCGCCGCGCCGGGCTGGGTGGGGCTCAAAAACTACCAGCGCCTTTTGAAGGATGCGGTCTTTCACAAGGCGTTCCTGAACACGACGGTGTACGCGCTGGTGAGCACGGCGGCGCTGGCCGTGCTGGGCTTTCTGGCGGCGGCGGCGCTGAACCGGACGACGCGCTCCGTGAAGTGGATCCGCATGCTGATGATCTTTCCCTACGCGACCTCATGGGCGGCGGTCTCGATGATCTGGCTGATGATGTATGATCCGACGACCGGGCTCATCAACAAGCTGCTGCGGCTGTTCGCCCTGCCGACGCGCCAGTGGCTGTTCGACGAATCGCTGGCGCTGGGCTGCCTCATCTTTGTTCACGTGTGGAAGAACATCGGCTACTGTATGCTGATCTACCTGGCCGGCATGCAGTCGGTGCCGCAGGAGCTGTATGAGGCGGCCACGGTGGACGGCGCGTCGGATTTCCGCAAGCTGATCAGCGTCACGCTGCCCACCATCCGGCCTGTGGCGTTTTTCGTCGTCACAACCACGATGCTGGAGGCGTTCAAGACGTTTACGCAGGTTCATGTGATGACGGGCGGCGATCCGCTCTATGCCACGACCACCATCGTGCACCAGATTTACCAGCGCGGCTTCACGGAATTCAGGATGGGCTACGCCTCCTCAATGGCGGTGGTGCTGCTGGTGTGCGTGCTGATCTTTACGGCGGCGAACAGCGCCATCAACAGGGCGGGAAACGGGGGACAGGGCGCATGAAGCGAACAGGGGCGGACCGCCGCTTCCGGGCGGTCAACATCGTTTTTATCGCGCTGCTGTGCCTGCTGATGGGGTTTCCGCTTTACATGACGGTGTCCATCTCGCTGCAGACCATGTCGGAGGTGTACGCCTCGTCGCCGAAGCTGCTGCCCGCCGCGCCCCAATGGGGCAACTATCCGCTCTCCATGAGCACCGGCAGCTGGGGCCGCTATTTCTACAACAGCCTGCTGGTGACGCTGATCACCACGGCGATCAGCCTGGCGATCAATTCCATGTCCGGCTTTGTGTTCGCCCGCATTCCGTTCCGCGGAAAAGGCGCGCTGTTCGCCCTGGTGCTGCTGGGCATGATGATCCCGCCGGAGGTCACGCTGTTCTCCGTGTTCAAGCTGGTGCGCTCCATTCCCTTTGCGGGCGGCAACAACTGGCTCGGACAGGGCGGACGCGGCCTCATGAACACCTATGCGGGCCTGATCCTGCCCTACATCGCGGGCTCGTTCGGCGTGTTTCTGTGCCGGCAATTCTATCTGGGCTTTCCGCGCGAGCTGGACGACGCGGCCCGCATCGACGGCTGCGGGCGGCTGGCGCAGTTCGTGCGCATCTATCTGCCGCTGAGCGGGCCGGTGCTGGCCTCCTTGGGCATTCTGAAATTCACCGGCACCTGGAACGAATACACCTGGCCCCTCGTTCTCACCAGCGGCGACGCCATGAAGACCGTTCAGCTGGCGCTCACCAGCTTCCGAAGCGAGACAGAGATTTTGTGGAATCAGATGATGGCGGCGACGCTCGTTTCCGGCCTGCCGATTTACCTGCTCTTTTTCTTCGCGCAGAAGTACTTTGTCTCGGGCCTGCTTGCGGGCAGCGTGAAAGGATGATTGACAGAACGCTCCGGCCGATATATACTATAAGAATCGAAATCAAGCCATGCATGGGAGCGTTGCGTCGTGATTCAGCAGCACATCTACAGAAGGGATAAGGCCGGCTACCGCACGGTGGCGGCCAGCGCCGGCCTGACGGGCAGCGCGTGGCTTTCCCTTCTGGAGCAGCAGACGGTGCTGCGCAGCCAGTCAAATCCGCCCGCGCCCCTGTATTGCCAGTATCCGCTGGGCGTGGGGCTGGTGCTCAGCCGCTGCGCCGTCGACCCGAACGGCACGCGCGGCTCCTATCTCGTGCATCAGCTGGTGGCGGACGAGCCGGCGGATATTGAGGCGCTCACCTCGCTTCGGCCGCTGGCCGAGGATATTTTCCGGGACGCCTACGTGGGGCACGAGGGCGAGATTGATCCCCTGCCGACGCTTGAACCGGACTCGCTGGCGGACGACGCGCGGCTCAGCGCCGGATTCCGGCTGCTGGACGGCTGGTTCGACGAGGCGCTGCTGGCCCGGCTGATCGCGGCGCTGTTCGGCGCCGCCCAGGATAAGCGGCAGGCGATTCACATCGTCATCGATCGCGAGGATACGGTCGTGTCGGAGCAGGGACGGCTGCTGATGGACGTGCTGATGAGGGCGCTGCCCCTTCAGGAGATGCAGCGCATCAGCTACTGCACGCTCATCGCGCCGGGCGAGACGGCGATGCCCTATTCGGTGTGCGTTTCGCCGCCGCGCGGGCAGGCCGGCGAGTCCGCGGTGCCGTGCGCGCGGTTTGATCTGTCGGAGAAGCGCTGCGTCTGGCCTGGCGCGGAGCCGGATCCCGACGGGCGAAGCACAGAGCTGGCGCGCGCGCTGCTGGCGCACGATCTCAATTGGGTGGACCGCGTCAGGCTGGGCGGCCCCGCCGCAAAGCTCGGCGGATCGGACGCCTTCCGGCTGGAGATTCCCGAGTTTGAGCGCGGCATGTCGCTGACGCAGTACATTGAGGACTGGGCGGAGGCCATGGAGGTGAGGCGCGCGGCGCTGAACGACGAGGCGTTCCGCGTGTTCGCGGGCGACGAGTGGCCCCGCCTGACCGGACGGGTGATCCGCGCGGCCGAGCTGATGCCGGGCCGTGTCTTTTTGAAGCAGCTGCGGGACAGCCTTGTGTCGCTGTGCAAGGCGCGCCGGGGCGAGGCGCTGGGCATGTCGCAGCAGAACCTGTCCGATCTGATCGTCGTGCTGCTGGACAGCATCCGCTGGAGCGAGGTCGACCTGAACGATCCCGCGACGGTGCAGCTCGTCCGCTCGGCGACGGGCTACGCTTCGCTGCTGAGCGACGCGTCCTGCGAGCAGGGCTGCCTGTCGGCGTGCCGCGCCGTTCACGCGCTCCTCGACGCGCCGATGACGCATCTGGTGGACGCGATGGACGACCTGGCCCGCCTGAGCGAGGATTTCCCGGCGCTGTTTGAGCAGGTTCAGGCGTGCGCCCGGCGCTATGTCGCGACGCGCTGCCGCATGGCCAGGGCGGACGAGTTCGACCTGGTCGACGAGATGTTCATGGGCGCGGCCGTGATGGGCTACGTGCGCTTCACAGGCGGCATACCGGATTTTCGCCAGCTGGACAAGGTGAGGGACACAGTGAGGCAGCTGGGCGGTCCGCGGTCGGCGCAGCGCTTCGAAGCGATGCTGGACCGGCTGCGCCGCAGGATGCACGCCTCCCGCGCAAACCCGACCCGTCGGCGCGAGATGCGCTTCATGCTGGTGGGATCGTTCCTGCTGGCGCTGGTGATCATCGGCGTGATCGTGGGCTATTTTGTGTTCATTCGATAAGGCTCCAGCGTGTGTTTCTGAAACGCCGTTCCGGCGGCCCGTTCGCCCCGCGGCGGGAAGCCCTGGCGGGAGCTCCCATCCGCGACACGGCGAAAAGTCGGGCCGAACGGGCGGCTTTCCCCTTTGGGAACACACGTCGACGCATTGAAAGGGAGGATGAGTGAAATGATTGACATGCAGAAGTGGCAGACGCTGGCCAAAGAGAACATCCACAATCGTCCGGCGACAACAGGCCGCCTGGCGGGGAAAATCGCCATCGTAACGGGAAGCGCGCAGGGCTTCGGCAAGGGCATTGCCGAGGAAATGCACCGGGAGGGCTGCGCCGTGGTGATCGCGGACATGAACCTGCCGGGCGCGCAGGCCGTGGCCGCGGAGCTGGGCGCGAATGCCTGCGCCGTCGAGGTGAACGTCACCAGCGAGGAGAGCGTTGCGGCGATGGTGCAGAAGACGGTCGAGGTTTTCGGCGGGCTGGACATCCTGGTGAGCAACGCGGGCGTCGCGAAGGCGGGCAGCCTGATGGAGCTTGAGAAGGCCGGCTTTGATTTTGTGACGAACATCAACTATACGGGCTATTTCCTGTGCGCGAAGTACGCGGCGTCTGTCATGGAGGCCGAGCACGAGGCGGATCCGGAGTGGTTCGGCGACATCATCACCATCAACTCCAAGAGCGGCCTTGAAGGCAGCAAGAACAACTATGCTTACGCCGGCTCGAAGTTCGGCGGCATCGGCCTGACGCAGAGCTTCGCCCTGGAGCTGTGTCCTTACAACATCAAGGTGAACGCCGTCTGCCCGGGCAACTATCTGGACGGTTCGCTGTGGTCCGATCCCGTGAAGGGCCTGTTCGTGCAGTATCTGAACGCGGGCAAGGTGCCCGGCGCGAAGACGGTGGAGGACGTGCGCAGATACTACATGGCGAAGGTGCCCATGAATCGCGGCTGCTTCCCGGCCGATGTGGCGAAGGCCATCTTCTACGCCGTCGAGCAGAAGTATGAAACCGGCCAGGCCATTCCCGTGACCGGCGGGCAGGTTATGCTCAATTAGAGTGTGTTTTTAAAAACCCCGGGGCGCATTTTCTGCGTCCCGGGGTTTTTGGAAATATTCGCCCGTGAGGCGGCGCTTTCATTCGCGGCGGAACAGGCGCGGCCGGCGCGTTACAGCGCTGCGGCGTCGTTCATCCTGTCCGCCTCGAACACGTAGATGTTGCCGTAGCTCCAGTTGTAGTCGCTGCCGTTATGCCGGTCAAAGGTCATCATGACGTATCTCAGCCGGCGCCCGCAGGGCACGGGAATGAGCGTCCCCCAGCCCCGGAAGCCCCCGTCGTCATAATCGAACCTGAGCAGCGTAAAGCGCGAGAGGTCTTCGATCGGATGCAGGTGATACTGCGCGCGTTTGCCGAAATCCGAACCGCACAGGAGATACATCTTCCCTGCCGCGCGGACGATGGAGCCGCCCGTATTGCTGCCCGCGGTCGTGCTGTCGACATAGGTGAAGCCGGTGAACGGATCGTCGGATTCATACAGGAAATAGCGGTAGTTGCTCTTCGACTCGCCGCAGTCGACCAGCCGGCAGATGCACAGAAGCCATTTCCCGCGCTTTTCATCATACGTCAGGTCGGGGTCCTCGTCGCCGGATTTCGCGAAGAACAGCCGGTCGTCGCTCAGCACGGCCCGGTCCACGACTCCGTCGAAATCCGCTGCGCCCAGCGAATCATGCTCGCCCTTCACGCGCTGTTCAAACGGCATCAGCGTCACATCCAGCACATTGATGCCATGCCGCAGGTCGGCAAAGCTCTTCCCGTGGCACAGCACATGCCCGTGCGAGAACGAGCAGGCCCACACATACCACTCGCCCGTGCGGCGGTCGAACACGGCCGACGTCGCCACGTCGGAGCACCAGAGGCCGTCGCCCGCGTCGAAAAAAAGGGCGCCTTCCATGCGGATGTCCGCGGTTGACGGATTCCAGGATATCACGGACTGGAAGCCTCCCGTCTGCAGCCGGGAGGACATCGTGAGGAACAGACGCCCGTTCTCCATGTAGGGCTGGCCGTTTTCCAGGCGCATGCACTTCATGTCGGCGTGGCTGATGCCGCCTTCGAGATAGAACTGAACGCCGCACTGCACGCGGTCGCCCGGCGCCAGGCGGACATACAGCGAGGCGGTCGTGCGGGTGAACACATCGTAGGCGATCACAGAGCCGAAGGAGGGCAGCGTAAATGTTCCGACATATTCGGCTTTGCGGCCGGGGCGCAGATAGACGTCAAAGCTCCGGCCATGGCAGGTGACGATCAGGTGAGCGCCGGGCAGATACGCCCGGCCGCAGTCGAGGACGCGCGATTCCTCGTCGCCCTCAATGTGACAGACGACGCGCATTTTTCCGCCGGCATTCTGCGCCGCGATGATCAGCCGCGGGAGCTTTTCCGAGGTGATGCACAGCCCCGCGCCGCTGTCCGGATCGTTCAGGGTCAGCTCGTCGAATTCAATGTCATACGTGGCATAGGGAAAGTGCTGCCCCAGCAGGCGGGCCCTGCGCAGCGTGCGGGCCGCGTTGTTCTCCACGCGATAGCGTCCATCCGGCAGGCTCTCGCTCAGTGGGGCTTCCGCCTCGTCGGAAAACACAACGGGATAGGGATCGCCGCGCCGGTCGTTAATCCAGTCTTTATCGCAGCACATTTCGCCCAGCGGCAGACGCAGCGACTTGTAAGGGTTGATGCAGAACCGCCGCCTGAAGGTCATTTCCTCGATGGAGTACATGGCTTTTCCCTCTCTTTCCGCCTGATGCGTTCATCCCGTCCTGCGGACTGCGTCCATTGTATCGCATGTTTCCGACGCGCGTCAAGGGAAATAGCATGAAATGAGATGAAACAGATGCGGTTTTGAGAAGCCGATCCGCACATCGAAGCGCCTTTGCCGCTTGTTCGCGTCAGGAAAGCCGTGTTATAATAGAGGCGCCGCGGATGTCTGGCGCGGACGGCATCGGCGCCTGCGGCCGACTTCAGATTTGGGAGGGATTCGTTGTGAGATATCGAGTTTTGGCGATCTGCCTTGCGCTGCTGGTGGCCCTGTCCGGCGCGGCGGCCTTCGGTGAAGAAGAATATGAAGCGCTGTACACGCTGACGGAGGAATACGGCTTCAGGATGGGAACCTGCCTGTCCTTTGGCCAGATGTGGGATAAGAACTATCTGAACCTCGTCGCGGAGCACTTCAACAGCGTCACCATGACCAACGAGATGAAGGCCTATTCCCTGCTGGACGAGCGCGCCTCGCGCGGCGCGGAGGACGGCATGCCCGTGATGAATTACAGGATGGCCGACGATATGGTAGCCTGGGCGCAGAAGAACGGCGTGGGCGTGCGCGGACACGCGCTCGTGTGGGACGCCTACATGCTGGACTGGTTTTTCCACGAGGATTACGATCCCCAAAAGCCCTATGCGGATCGGGAAACCATGATGCGGCGCACGGAATCCTACATCACCCAGGTGGTTACGCACTTTGAAGAAACATTCCCCGGCGTGGTCTATTGCTGGGACGTTGTGAACGAGGCCGTTGCAGACAGCGCCGGAGAATACGACGCGGCGGACCCGCGGCATCTGCGTCTGACGAGAAACGGCGCCGACAATCTGTTTCAGAAGTATCTGGGCGACGACTACGTGGCGCTCTCATTCCTGTATGCCCGCAACGTGGTGGAGGCGCTGGGAGCCGACATTGAACTGTATTACAACGACTATAACGCCTATTTCCCCGACAAGGCCCGCGCCATTCTGAGCCTTGCCGAGAGCGTAAACAGCTATGCGCAGGACGAACAGGGCAACAGCCGCCGCCTGTTGGACGGCATCGGCATGCAGGGCTACATCGGCGGCTACGGCGTGCAGGCGGGCTGCCTTGAGGACAGCCACCTGGATATGATCCGCAACGCGATTCTGGGCTACGCCGGGCAGGGCCTTGCCGTACAGATCACGGAAATGGCCGTGCGCAATTTCGACAAAGCGCAGGCCGACCGCCATGCGGACTATTACGCCCGCCTTTTCAGGGTCTTCATGAGCCTGAACGAGTCCGGGGAAAACCCGCTGAACGCCGTGACCATCTGGGGGCTGACCGATTATCCGAACGAACCGAAGGGCACGTATGTGTACAATCTCAACAGCCCCTACGGCGGCCTCGTCGATGAAAAGCTCGGCTACAAGGACGCGTTTAAACGGGTGTATGCGGCGCTGAAGGGCGAATAGCCCGCCTCACGATTCGCCCTTCATCCTGGCCTCATACCACGCCCGCATCTTTTCATAGGCGTTCTGACTGACGTCATGCTCCATGACGCAGGCGTCCTCCTCCGCCGCCTCGCGCGGCACGCCCAGATACGCCAGCAGATCGGTGAGAAGCCGATGCCGTTCCAGCACCCGCCTGGCGCGGTATGCCCCCGAGCGGGTCAGCCGCAGCTCGCGCGACGGCCCCTTCGTCACATAGCCCAGCTTTTCCAGGTTGGAAACCGCCACGGAAACGCTGGGCTTTGACACGTTCAGGCGATACGCCACGTCGATCGACCGGCATTCTCCCTTTTCCTGCCGGATCATGAGAATGGCTTCCAAATAGTCCTCATTTGACTTGCTGATTGCTTTAGCCATGGTCCGGCCTTCTTTCATGCATAAAACTTCCATTGAAAGATAACGCGTCTGAAAAAGGAGAACGGGAACCGGAAGGCGCCCGCTCTCCTCGATCGCTGTATTACTTCGCCGTCTGACGCGGAAAATCCTGCTTCCCGGTTGCGATTATCACTGTTCTTCCGGGAAAACAGTTATTCCACCCGATATTCCGTCACCACATAGCCCGCCTGGCGCACGGCTTCCCGGAGCGCGGCCTCGTCCGGCTCATGTGCGCATCGCACGCGCGCCGAGCGCGTGTCGATCCGCACGGCCGCCCGGACGTCCTTCAGCCCGTTCAGCGCGTTTTCCACCCTGCGCGCACAGTTGGCGCAGGTCATGCCGCCGATTTTCAGCTCAGCGGTATGGACATAGCGTCCGCCGCGCCGCCCGCCCGTGCGCCGGACGGTTCCTTCGTGCTCGCCGCAGCATCCGCCGCCCCTTCTGAGCCTGCGCGCCGTTCGCCAGGCGGCCCAGCCGATCGCGGCGGCCAGCAGGACGACCGCGGCGACGTTTGCCGCCTGCGCCCCGTTCATGACGTTTCCTTTCCGCGGCGGGCGCCGCACCCGGCGCAGCCCGCGCAGTTCCCGCTGCAGCCGCCGCCCCTTCGCTTCGCCAGCACACAGGCCCTGACCGCCCAGCCGATCGCGGCGGCCAGCGCCGCCAGCAGCGCCGCATCCCATCCGTTCATCACATCCGCCTCCCTACGCCAGTCCCAGCAGCAGGCCGATCAGCCGCACCAGCAGCGCAGCAACCCAGGCGATGGCGCACTGCCACACCACGACGCCGAACGCCCACTGCCTGCCCAGCTCGCGGCGGATGGCCGCGACGGCCGCCACGCACGGCGTGTACAGCAGGCTGAACACCAGCATGGAGGCCGCGCCGAGCGTGGTCAGCGCCGCGGCGGCGCCCGCCCCGCCGAACAGCACTTCCATGACGGATACCACGCTTTCCTTGGCCATGAAGCCGCTGATCAGCGACGTACAGATGCGCCAGTCGCCCAGGCCGAGCGGGCGGAACAGCGGCACAAAGAAGCCGGATACCATCGCCAGGATGCTCTCCCGCGAGTCCTCGACCATGTTGAAGTGCACGTCGAAGCTCTTCAGGAACCACACGACCACCGTCGCGATCAGGATCACGGAGAAGGCACGCTGCAGGAAGTCCTTCGACTTTTCCCACAGCAGCTGCAGCACGCTGCGCGGGCTGGGCATGCGGTAATTGGGCAGCTCCATCACAAACGGCACGGCTTCGCCCCTGAACAGCGTCTTCTTCGACGCAAGCGCCGCCAGGATGCCCGTCAGAATGCCCAGCACATAGAGGCCGATCATGATCAGGCCGCCCCGACCCGGGAAAAAGACGCTCACAAAGAAGGCGTATATGGGCAGCTTGGCCGTGCAGCTCATGAACGGCGTCAGCAGAATGGTCATGCGGCGGTCGCGGTCGCTGGGCAGCGTGCGCGTGGCCATTACCGCCGGAACGGTGCAGCCGAAGCCGATCAGCAGAGGCACGATGCTGCGCCCGGACAGGCCGATCTTCCTCAGCAGTTTGTCCATAAAGAACGCCACGCGCGCAATGTAGCCGCTGTCCTCCAGCAGCGACAGGAAGAAGAACAGCGTCACGATGATGGGCAGAAAGCTCAGCACGCTGCCCACGCCCTCGAAGATGCCGTCGATGATCAGGCCGTGAATCACCTGATTCACGCCGCCGGCCGTCAGCGCGCCGTCTACCAGGTCGGTCAGCCGCTCGATGCCCGCCGCCAGCACGCCCTGCAGCCACGCGCCGATGACGTTGAACGTGAGAAAGAAGACCAGCGCCATGATGCCGATGAACACCGGCAGCGCCGTATAGCGGCCCGTCAGGACCTGGTCGATCTTCTGGCTGCGGATGTGCTCCTTGCTCTCGCGGGGCTTGATGACGCAGGCATCGCACACCTTCCGGATGAAGTCGAAGCGCATATCCGCGATGGCGGCGCTGCGGTCCAGCCCGCGCTCCTTCTCCATCTGCACAATGATGTGCTCCAGCGCGTCCTTTTCGTTCTGATCGAGCGCAAGCTGGCTGATAATCAGCTGATCGCCCTCCACGATCTTGCTGGCCGCGAAGCGCACGGGCAGGCCCGCCCGGCGGGCATGATCCTCAATCAGATGGCTGATGGCGTGCAGGCACTGGTGAACCGTGCCGCCGTGATCGTCGTTCGCGCAGAAATCCTGGCGCAGAGGCCGCTCCTGGTACTGCGCGATGTGCACCGCGTGCTCGGCCAGCTCGGCCACGCCCTGGTTGCGGGCCGCCGAGATGGGCATCACGGGCACGCCCAGCATCTCCTCCATGGCGTTGATGTCCACCGTGCCGCCGTTGCCGGTCAGCTCATCCATCATGTTGAGCGCGACCACCATGGGCACGTTCATCTCCAGCAGCTGCATCGTGAGATACAGGTTGCGCTCGATGTTGGTCGCATCCACGATGTCGATGATGGCCTTCGGCTTTTCGTTCAGCACGAAATTGCGCGATACCAGCTCCTCGCTCGAATACGGCGACATCGAGTAGATGCCCGGAAGATCGGTGATGGCGGTGTTTTTGTGCCCGCGGATCGCGCCGTCCTTGCGGTCGACGGTGACGCCCGGGAAATTGCCCACGTGCTGATTGGCGCCGGTCAGCTGGTTGAACAGCGTCGTCTTGCCGCTGTTCTGGTTGCCCACCAGCGCGAAGGTCAGCGTGGCGTCGGGCGGGAGCGGATTGCCGGTGCCGCGGGGATGAAACCGTCCCTCCTCGCCCAGACCGGGATGATCCCTTTTCCGGACCGGACGCGTCCGCGGCTTCGCCGGCTTCTTTGCCGCGGCCGGCTCGACGGCAATCTGCTGCGCATCCGCCAGCCGCAGCGTCAGCTCGTAGCCGTGGATGCGCAGCTCCATGGGATCGCCCATCGGCGCCAGCTTCACCAGCGTGACCTCGACGCCCGGAATCATGCCCATGTCGAGAAAATGCTGCCTGAGCGCGCCCTCGCCGCCCACCTCGCGGATCACCGCGCTCTGACCGATCTTCAAATCCATCAGTGTCATGGCCCACAGTCCTTTCGACAAAATCTTTTCCCGAAACCTTTTAATGAAAGCCGTCTACGAAAATATATGGCATCTTTCGATGCCCCATGTATTTCCGCGGCCGCTCTCAATGCCGTCCGTCCGGCAGCGCCCGCATGCAGGCCATGCAGCGCTTCATCAGCCGGAGCAGCTCCCGCGCGTCGTCCTCGCCCAGGTACTCCAGCAGCCGGCGGCTCGCCCCCATGACGGCGCGATACTGCGCCTCGGCCGCCTCCTCGCCCAGCCCGGTGAGAACCACGTACACGCGGCGCCTGTCGCTCTGATCCTGGCGGCGCAGCACCAGGCCCTTCCGTTCCATCTGCCTGAGCAGATTGGCGACGCGGCCGGTCGTCAGGCCCAGCCGCTCCATCAGCTCGCCCGACAGCATGGATTCGTTCCGCCTGCGCAGGCAGAGCAGCACGCTGCTCTCGCCCTGCGCGGCGAACAGGCCGGCCAGGCGGCCCAGCTCCTTCAGGCCCTCGCACTGCATCCGACCTGCCTGCTCGGCCAGCGCCGCGTAATCCATGCCGTCACCGCCTTCCCGCTCTGTCGTAGTTAGTATACACTTACTAATGGCGCTTGTCAAGGGCCCGCGGCGGTGATTTGGAGGAGAACGCCACATTTAATTCAACATTAATATGGGGATGTGTTTCCGAATCCGGCAGGCTGCAATTTCGGGCGAACCGGGCTGCAGCCGGAGGCAAAAGGGGCCGCTTCAAAACAGGGATTCGGAGGATTGCACGGCAAAAAAGAACGGGAGAGCGCGAGGCTCTCCCGATTTTGCGCAATATGCGCATTGCGGTTTCTTTATGCGCTGAAATGCGTCCCGGCGATTCAGGCGCGCAACCCGCGCTGTCAGCGCGTTACCAGCCGAGGTTGTCGAGGAGGATGTAGCCGGTGACGCCCCCCCAGGTGCAGCAGGCGAAGCGGTCATCCACGATGTAGCAGTCTGTGACGACGGAACCCAGCGGCACCTTGGCCAGCCGCGTGGAGCCGGTGTCAGGCAGCTCGCGCAGCGAGGCGTACGAGGCGCAGTTGACGATGACGCAGTCGCCGAGCCAGTTGGCCTGCGGGCCGCCGGACACCCATTCGAGGTTGTCGGTCAGGATGAAGCCCTCCAGGTCGCCGTAGAGGCAGTAGCAGAAGCGATCGTCTTCATAGAACACATTGGTGACGATGGAGCCCAGCGGCACGCGCGCGACGAGGTCGGCGCGGGTGTCGGGATAAGCGCGCAGCGAGGCGTAGCTCTTGCAGTTGACGATCTGCATGTTGCCAAGGTATTCCTCGTCGGCGTATTCCTGCCCAACCGGGCCGGCGATGAAGGACAGGTTGGTGTTCAGGATATAGCCGGCCAGGCCGTCGTACTCGCAGTAGGTGAATTTATCGTCCTCATACCAGCAATTGGTGACGACGGAGGCCAGCGGCACGCGCGCCAGGCGCTGAGAACCGGTGTCGGGATAGGCGCGCAGCGAGGCGTAGGACTGGCAGTTGACGATTTCCATCGCGCCGATCAGGCCGCTGTAATCCTCATAGTCATAGGCGTAGGCTGCGGCCTGAGCCGTGGGGGCGGGAAGGGCGCAGACCAGCAGCGCGGCGGCCAGCGCGAGGCAGAAAAGGGCGCGGAATTTCTTCATGGTCATGACTTCCTTTCGTGCATGATGCTTTCATAGATATATCTTAATGGATTGCGGCCGGAAAGTCAATGCCGAAGTGCGGCGCGGACGGGGGCGTCCTATTTGGAGGGCCGGGGGAATCCGGGGAAGGCGCCGGCCGTGCCGCCGACGCGTCGACCAAACGCACAGAGCCGGCGCGCCGTTTGGCGCGTCGGCTCTGCTGATATGCGGTTCGCGGGCCATGCGGCCGGGCGTCAGGCCCCGGTCCACACGCCGTTGCTGTCGAAGGTGTAGGTCTTGCCGCCGATGGTCTGCGTGCCGGTCACCATCGCGCCGTTGCTTCCGAAGTAATACCACTTCCCGCTGATCTGCTGCCAGCCGGTCAGCATCACGCCGGACCCGTTGAAGTAGAACCACTTGCCGCCGATTTCCTTCCAGCTCACGGACATGACGCCGCTGCTGTCCAGATAGTACCACTTGCCGCCGAGCTCCAGCCAACCGGTGAACATGACGCCCTTCGAATCGAAGTAATACTTCTTGCTGCCGATCTGCACCCAGCCGGTCTGCATGACGCCGTTGCTGTCGAAGTAGTACTTCTTGCCGCCGATGGTGGCCATGCCGGTGGTCATGACGCCGTTGGTGCCCAGGTAGTACCAGGCGCCGCCCAGCTGCTGCCAGCCGGTCTGCATGTAGCCCTTCGAGTCGAAGTGATACCACTTGCCGCCGATCTGTTTCCACTGGTTGACCGGGTAGGTGCCGTCGGCGTTCTGATACCAGTAGCCGTTGGCGTTGGACTGCCAGCCCTCGACGATGCGCTGCTTGTCCGGCTGATACACGCCGGACTGGTCGAAGTAGTACCACTTGCCGCCGATCTGCACCCAGTCGGTCTGCATCACGCCGTTGCTGTCGCAGTAGTACCACTTGCTGCCGATCTGGATCCAGCCGGTCTGCATCAGCCCGTCGGTGCCGAGGTAGTACCACTTGTTGTCCACCTTGGCCCAGCCGGTCTGCATGGCGCCGTTGCCCATGTAGTAGTACTTCCCGGTGTCATACTTGAACCAGCCGGTGACCATGACGCCGGCGTCGTCGAAGAAGTACTTCTTGCCGTTGATGGTCCGCCAGCCGTCCGCCCGCCTGCCGGAGGTCGGGTCGAGGTAGTACCAGCGGTTCCCCTGCTGCAGCCAGCCGGTCTGCATGACGCCGTTATCGTCCAAGTAGTAGACCTCGACGCTGTTCACGACGATCCAGCCGGTCTTCATCTGGCCATAGGGACTGAAGTAATACCACTTGTTGTTGATCTTGGCCCAGCCGATGGTCATGGCGCTGTTCAGGTAGTACCAGTAGCCGTCCAGATTCAGCCAGCCGGTCTGCATCACGCCGGGCTCCATGCCGTAGGAGGCCACGCCGAAGAAGTAGCACTTGTCCGTGCCGGTGTAGACCCAGCCGGTCTGCATGCGCCCTTCCACGGAGAAGTAATACCACTTGCCGTCGATCTGCTTCCAGCCGATCGCCAGCTGGCCGTCTTCGTAATACTTGCGGACCTCCTGATAGCCGCTGCCGGTGATCTCCCAGCCCTCGCGCAGGACGCCCTTGTCGGTGAAGGAATACTTCTTGCCGTCGATGGTCTTCTCACCGGTGACGGCGATGCCGTTGTTGGGGTCGAAGTAGTACTTGTCGCCGGCGACGGTCTGCCAGCCGAACTGCTGGTAGCCGGTGTCCAGATCGAAGTAATAGAGGTCGCCGTCGATGGTGTTGAGGCCCTTGGCCTTCCTCACGTCGTCCCGGCTTACGCGGATGTAGTATACCGACCGCTGGCCGTCCTGGCCCCAGCCGGAGGCCTTGTAGCGGAACTCCGTCACAACGTTAGTAGAAGAGTGCGCCAGGCCGACGTTGTTAAAGGTTCTCGTTTCCGTCGGGAAAGCCTCGCCGTCCACGTAGAAGACGGGGATGTAGTGCCAGGGATTGTTCTCCCGATCCGGATCCTGGCAGAAAGAGAGGTTATAGCCCGGGAAATTGGAACCCGATTTCAGCTGCGCTCCGATGCGGCACCAGTATGTCTCGCCGGCGACAAACCGCTTGGCGTCGGATGCATAGATGGTCTTTCCGGTGCTGTCAAGCCAACAGATTACGGATGTCAGGGTGTAGCCGAGATCCCTGCAGTCGTAGTAATCGGCGTCTTTCGTGAACACCGGCAGCCGCAGTCCCTTGATGAGGTCGCCGCCCACCGGCTCCTCCGGTGGGGCCACGTAGATCTTGGAGACGACGGTCGCCGTATCGGTACTCGCCTGATAACCCTTCTCGAACACCGCCGTCAGCGTGGTGTAATAACCGTCGTCGGGGCAGTACTGGTAATCGATAGACGGATCGCCCTCCCAATCAAAGGTCATGCCGCTGGACGGATCTGTCTCCACCCATTTGACAAACACGTAGCCGTCCGTGGGCACGGCGGTGAAGGTGACGATTCCGCCCTTGAAGATCCTCTTGGAGGTGCTGGTGACCGTGCCGCCGGCATACGGGGAGCAAGTGGGGTTGTACGGCATGTTGAACAGCTCGATGGGCGCGCTCACGGCCTCGTAGGAGCCGCGGCCCTGCGCGTCGACCGCCGTGACGGTGAACACATAGGGATCGCCGTCCAGTTCGCCGGTGCCCAGCTCATACGAGCTGAACGAGTAACTGGTGGATGTCGTCCTGATCGACTGATAGCCCCGGGGAGAGGGCTTGCCGCCGTTCTTGGTCCTGAGGGAGACGATGTAATAGGAAGCGCCCGCCACGGCGTCCCAGTGGGCTTCGCCGCCAGAGAGGTAATAGTCGCTGTCGCCCCAGTGGAGGTTGGTGGGCTTGGGAACCGCGTCTGTCCTGATCAGCGGCGGATCCGGCTTGACGATGACCATCTCTTCGGGCTCCTCGGCTTCGGGCTCCTCGGGCTCTTCGACCGCGGGTTCAGGCTCCGCCTCGATGATTTCCGTCTCTGTCTCCACCAGCGCCAGCGCGCCCGGAACGAATCCGAACGCCATGAGCAGGGCGAGCAGCATTGCGAGCAGGTTTCTTGTCATGCGTTTCATTTTCTGTGTGCCTCCCTTTCTGAAAATGAATGATCTGGATATTGTGAAAACCAGGGCAGGGGCGCGGCCAGGAACGAAATGAGCCGGAGCGCCTCATTTCTGAACGTTCAAGGTCTTTCCCCCCTTCAAAAAGGCGGCTCTTCAAGGCGTTCTGCCTTTCAGAGGCTGTCCGGTCGAGATGTCCGGAAGGGGGAGGCTGCGGACGGCGCGCTCCGTCTTCGACCGCCCCACGGGCACATTTCTCTAACCTAGTCACTATTATAAATGATTTTGCGCCAATTTACATCCCCAAAATGGAAATGTCAGGAAAGTTTTCCAAATACTACAAGGGAAGCGGCAAATGATTAGTAAATATGTAATAAAACGGCAGAGCCCCGCGCGATGGGGAAGCCCCCTGCGCAGGTCAATGCCGTCGTCCTGCACAGCGCTACGCCTACGCGCTCCGGATTGCGAGCTCGGTGAGAAGCGGATCCTGAAGGATGCGTGCCATGCCCTTGCCGGTGCACAGCCCGGGCGTCTCGGGAATGTGGCAGCTGAGGGCGCAGCGTTCGGCCAGCACCTTGTCGAGGCCCGAGAGCAGCGCGCCGCCGCCGGTGAGAATCAGGCCGGTGTGCAGCAGGTCGGCGGAAAGCTCGTCCGGCGCGTCCTGTACGACCTCGAGCACGGCCATCGTCAGCGCGCTGATGATCGGCTCGACGGCCTCCCTGACCAGCACGGCGCTGATTTCCCGCTCGCCGGGGAAGCCGGTCTTCATGTCCAGCCCCGTGACGAGCGACGTCACCTCCCGCGCCGGCAGCGCGGAGGCCAGCACCATCTTCACGTCCTCGGCCGTGCGCGGGCCGATGGCCAGCCCGGCCCGGGCGCGGACCAGGTGGACGACGTCCTCGTCGATGCGGTTCATGCCGTAGGGGATCTGCCGGGCGCGCGCGACGCGTCCGAGGGAAATGAGGCTGACGCTCATGCGGCCCGCGCCGATGTCGGCCAGGGCAAAGCCCTCGGGCTGGCGGAGGTCCATCCCCGCGCCTGCCGCCGCCGCCAGGTCCGACAGCAGGAAGCCGCACTGCCCCGCGCCCAGCTCGAGCGCGGTGTTCACGAGCAGCTCCTTCTCGCTCTGCCGGCTGAGCCCATTCTCGACGAACACGACGGCGGGCTTTGTGATCCTCGTGCCGGAGGTGAACGGCTCGAGCAGCCGCGTGAGCCACTGCGCGGCCAGCCGCGGCTCGCTGATCAGGCCGTTCTCCACGGGCCGGACGACGCGGACGCCCGGCGGCGTGCGGCCCAGCATGTCCAGCGCGTCGTCGCCGATGGCGACGAGCCGGTCGCCCTGCATGGCCCCCAGCGAGGGCGCCGTGAAGGCGAGGCCGTTTTCGCGGGTGGCCAGCCGCACGGTGTTTTCTCCGAATTCCAGCGCAATATCCCAGAGCATGTGTGCCTCCCCAGCAGTGAAAATGTGTCGTGTCGGTTCAGTTTCATACAGATCGGCCGTTGTCGGGGCCATGGCGGGCGGGGCGGGGGGAAAGGGCGGCTGCCCCGGCGTCATCCCCGGCTGAAGTGCCGGGCATAGCTCGCGCGGATGTCCTGCAGGATGTCGGGGTGTGCGAAATCGCGCGGATAGATGAGGTTGATCGGGCGCACCATCTGGCAGTTCTCAATGGGCACGATGACCATGTCGCCGCGCTTTTCCTCGTCCAGGCAGACGTTGTGGCTGAGGATGGAGATGCCCAGGTTCGCCATGACGATTTCCTTGATGTTCGACACGCTGTCCAGCTCCATGATGATGTTGAAGTCGCGCATCATGTAGCCGTGGCTGGTGATGTAGCTCTCGAACAGCTTGCGCGTCTCGGCGTTTTTGGGGCGCAGCACCAGGTTCTCGCGCTGGATTTCCTCGATGGTGACGCTCATGCGCCGGGCAAAGGCGTGCTTCGGCGAGACGACCAGCCCCAGGTAGTCGGTGCCCAGCAGGAAGGAGCTGGAGGCGTCGTTGCGGATCATGCCGTCCACGATGGCGAAATCCAGCTCGTAGAACGACAGCATGCTGTCGATGTTGTCAATCGTGTCCCGTATGATCTGGATATGCGTGCTCGGATGCTCGTTGCAGTAGGCGGCCAGCACCTGCGGCACGAGAATGTCGCTGGCGGTGGGCGTGATGCCCACGGTCAGGCTGCGGATGTCGCGCCGGCTGTCCTCAATGGCCTGCCTGACGCCCTCCGACAGCGCCATGGCCTGGCGCGCGTAGTTCAGCAGCACCTCGCCCTCCGCCGTCGGCTTGAGCTTGTTCTTGCTCTTGACGAAGATGCGGATGCCGTATTCCTCCTCGAGCAGGCGGATATGGTGGCTAACGGCCGGCTGCGTCAGGGAAAGCGCTTCCGCCGTGCGCGTATATGAACCCAGCTGCTCCAGCGTCAGCAGGGTCTTGATTTTCGCGTCGATCATGTCAGACCTCCGGATCATAAATTCAATTGATAAAAGTCGGCCTTTTATTCATAAATTTTACTGTATCGGGAGGAAATAATCAACGGTTTTTCAATTTTTAACAGAGGTAAAACGCGGACGCGCCCGTCAAAGGCCGGGCGACAGCTGATCCCGCCATTTTCCCCGCGCGTAGCGCACGCCCAGCAGCACGCCGCGCACGACGTTGTCGGCCACCATGCACAGCCACACCGGCACGAGGCCGAGGCCAAAGCCCTTCACGCAGATCCACGTGAACAAAATGCGGATGCCCCACATGCACAGCAGCGAGATGATGAACGGGGCCCTGGTGTCGCCCACGCCGTTGAAGGTGCCCTCGAGGATGATCGACATGCCGTAGATGGGCTCCGACACCGCCACGATGCGCAGCAGCGGTATGCCGCCTGCGATGACGGCCGCGTCGTTTGTGAAGAGGCGCATCATCCTGCCCGGAATGGCGAACAGGATGCCGCCGGTGACGGTCATCATGCCCATGGTGATGAGGGTGATGGTGAGCGATATGCGCCGGAGCTTTTTCATGTCGCCTTCGCCGAGCGACTGTCCGGCCAGCGTGGAGGCCGCGGCCTGCATGCCGTAGCCGGGGATGTAAAACGCCTCCTCGGCCGTGATGGCGATGGTGTGCGAAGCCAGCGCCACCGTGCCCAGCGAGGTGACGAGCGAGGTGAACACCACGTGGCCCAGCGTGGTGGCCACGCGCGTGCCGATCACCGGGATGCTGATCCTCACGCAGGGCAGCATGGCGTCCCTGTCCACCCGGATGCGGCGGCCGCGCGGCGAGACATACCTGTTTTTCCAGAACACGGCGGTCATGGCCGCGCCGCCGAACACGTGGGAAATCGCCGTGGCGACAGCCGCGCCGATGACGCCCCAGCCCATGCCGGGCACGGCGAAGGAGAGGTTCAGCACGCGCACCGTGCGCGATTCGAAGATGAACAGCGCGTTGAGCACGATGTTCACCAGGTTTACGCCCAGGTTGATGAACATGGGCGTGCGCGTGTCGCCGGTGGCGCGGATGGCGGCGGAGAAGATCACCTGCGCCGCGCGGAACAGCATGGGCGCGCACACGATGGCGAAGTACAGGCTGCCGTCCCGCCGGAGCGGTTCCTCCGCGCCCAGCCACGCGGGGAGAAACGGGCTCACGGCCAGCGTGACGGCGCCCACGACGGCGCCGGCGACGACCGCCAGCAGCACCGCCTGCGTGGCGGTGCGCCGGGCCATGTCGTCGTCTTTCGCGCCCACGGCCCGCGCCGTGCAGGCCAGCACGCCCGTGGCCAGCGCCCACAGCGGCGAGTTGACCAGCCAGGTGGTGGAGGCGGTGAGCCCCACGCAGGCCGAAGCGTGCGCGCCCATCTGCCCGACCATCGCGGTGTCGACATACTGCACGATCGTGCCGAGCGCCTGCTCGACCATGGTAGGCCAGGCCAGCGCGGCGATGAGGGCGACGAGCGATTTGTCCTTGTGCTGCATGAACGTAGTTCCTCCCGCGTAAAAATCGCGCCCGCACGGGGACGGACGCGATGACGTTGCTTGTGGCCATATTATAGCATGGGGCGGGAAGGGATGTCAACGGGAGGGGGATTCGTTTTCGGGCAGAAACGCGTCGATCTGTTCTTCCGTGACGCCTTTATACGGCGCGAATTCATCCGACACGGGAATCGCGTCGCCCGCGCGCCAGACGGTCTCGTAACCGCGGCTGTTTCCGTATGCCTTGCGGATTTCGGTGATTTCGCCTAAAAACGTGTATTCCTCCACATCACGGCCGCTTCCGGAGTGGGCGAAACAGCGGAAGGCGTAGAGCTTTCCTCCGCGCAGAAAAATCGCCGTATCGATATTGGTCCTGACGTCCGAAGCGCCGTCCGCAAAGAGGCGCTGACGGAGCGATTTGAAGCAGCCGACGGTGTAGACGCCGCTGCCCGCGACGGCTGAATCGTCGGGTTCAAATCCGTCGTAGAAGAAGCGTCCCGCAAAGGCCGCCGCGTCCGCTTCCGCATGGAGGTACGGCACGCCCTCGCCCGACTGGCGAAGCTCGACGGTATACTGATCGAACGGCACGTCGAACTGCATGTTGTGGACCTGGACGAAGGCGAACACGCCCGCGCCCATGAGCAGCAGCGCCGCCAGAACCAGCGCGGCCACCCTCAGGGAAATCCGCAGCGGGTTTTTCCGCTTCATCTCTCCGGCCATTCTGCGGAAGCGCTCCGATTCCTCCGGGCTTACCGCCGCAACGGCGATGGGTTTCATCATTTCCGCGTATATCCTCGCGCAGTCCGGGCATGTCTCCAGATGCCTGCGGAGGATGCGCTGCGTCTGTTCAGGATACCGCCTGTCGCCGCCGACGCTCATCAGGTCCCGGGCGATGCCGCAGGGGATTTTCATGGGCGATTCGTTCATGATGATCTTCCTCCTTGCGCTATCCCCAATACATGCCGGCCAGCGATTCGCCGCTGAGCCCGCTTTCTTCTATGGCCTTTTCCACGGCCTGCTCCAGGGCGTCTCTGCTGTCAAAGACCAGCGTAGGCAGCTTCCAGCCCCATACGAGGTCCAGCTCGTCCGGATCGGTGAGCAGCGGAATGTCCTCTCCGGCCTGCCAGACGACGCAGCTGTTGCCGCCGTTCCATTCCTCGACGCGAACCTCTTTGATTTCTTCCTTCTCATTCACTGAGACGAGCTGAACGCCGGTGTCGGCCCATCCGTCATAGATTTCATACCGGTATGTATAGAGCTTCCCGTCCTGATAATAGAGGTTTGTCATGTTGTAATGAGGCAGAACGTGTTCCCAGGCGCGGCTGGCGACGATCGAGCCATAATACACGCCGCCGGCATCCGTCCTTTCGCGGTAATCGTAGTCGTATTCCCTGTCGGCGAATATGTCACGCGCGACGACGGTGTTGTTTTCCAGCCGATACAGTTCAAACGTATAATCGTCCAGCGGAACAGAGAGGTGTCGGTGATTGTACGCGCTCAACACCGCGATGTAACCCGCAAAGCACAGCGCGGCGGCCAATACGACCGCGCCGACCACCATCGTTGTCCTGCGGACAAAGGTCCCGGCCTTCATGCGTCTCATCGTCTGCTCAAACCGCTCGCTCTTCTTCGGGGCGGCATCCAGCAGAGCCTGCCGCTGCTTCTGTCTCTCCTCCCCGTACGCGATGGCGCAGTCCGTGCACCCGGCGATGTGGTCCTTCACGAAGCGCGCGCTCTCCTCGCTGGCCACGCTTTCGATCTCCAGCGGCATCAGCTCCCGCGCCAGCGCGCAGGCCTGGTTCAGTGTCTGTTCACTCACCCCTGTCACCCTCCTTCATGGCTTCCTGCAGCATGACCCTCGCCCGGTAATAGGTCACGCGGCTCCACGCCTCGCCCTTGCCGAACAGCGCGGCAATCTGCGCGTGGCTGAGCTCCGCGAACGTGCGCAGCGAGAACACCTCGCGGTAGGGCTCGGGCAGCGCGTGCAGCGCCCTGTGCGCCTGCTCGATGAGCTCGCGCTTCTCCATGTCGGCCTCCGGAAAGTCGAACATGGCGGGGTCCTGATCGCCGGGAAGCAGTCGCTTTTCACGGCGGCGGTGAGAGAAATAGGCGTTTTTGGCGATGCTGATGAGCCAGGTCTGCGGCGCGCACTGGCCGCGGTAGTCCCTCCAGTGGTTCATGGCGCGGATGAAGGTTTCCTGTGCCAGCTCCTCAGCCAGCGCATGGTTGCGGCACATGGACAGCAGGAACCGGTAGACCGCCTGATAATGCGCCCGGTAGACCGACTCAAAATCCACCTCTCTCACCTCCTTCGACTGTTTGACGCACGAAAGGACGGGGTGTTACAGAAAAAAGGGAAATTTATCTCAAAAAGCGGTCCAAACGGCCTTCTGCGTTGTCTAATATGACGAAGGGAGCGAGTGAACATGAACTTTGAACCGGCGCCGGATATGGAAAAGCGCAGGCCGGACCTCGAGGCGATGGTCCGCCAGTACGGAAACGGGCTGCTGCGCATGTGCTTTCTCTATTTAAAGGACGTTTCGCTCGCAGAGGACGCCGTGCAGGAAACCTTCGCCGCCGCCTGGGACAAATACGACAGCTTCGCGGGGCGCAGCTCGGAGAAGACCTGGCTGACCGCCATCGCCGCGAACATCTGCCGCAACATGCTCAGGAGCGCGTGGCACCGGCACACGACAGGCCCTGAAGCGCTGGAGTCGCTTTCGGTGGTCGACCCGGATATGCCGGACCCAACCGTCACACGCGCGGTGCTCGCCCTTCCCGCGCCGCTGAGAGAGGTCGTGGTGCTGCATTATTACCGGGAGCTGAGGGTGGAGACCATCGCATCCATGCTGAGGCTGCCGCGGCCCACGGTGTCCTCCCGGCTGGCGCGGGCGAAGAAGAAGCTGAGGAACGGGCTGAAGGAGTGGTACTTCAATGAAGAATGAGAATAGAAAGAGGCTGGCCCGGGCGCTGGACAGCGAGCTCAGCGGGCTGCGCGTGTCGGATGATCTGGCGCGGCGCGTTCTGGAAGCGCCGGAAAAGCGCGCGAAGGCGATCGGCTTTTCCACGCCGGCAAAGCGGCGGCCGGAACTGGGCGCGAGCGCGGCGGCGGCGTGCGTGGCGGTGATGCTGCTGGCGGCCACGGCGGTGGCGGCGGTGAACCACTGGGGCGTGTTCGATTTTCTGTCGGACACCGCGGCGCCGCTCGCCGTGGGCGACGGCGCGAAGGAGCTGGTTCGGACCGATCTGGGCGAGGCGCGCTCGGAGGACGTGGTCTTCACCCTGCGGGAGCTGATGTATGACGGCAAGGGCCTGTACTTCACCCTGTACGCGGAACCGGCGGAGGATGAAGGCTGGCTGGCCAGCGACTGGCTGGACTACGACGAGGAAGAAATGGCCAGGACGGGCGACCCGCGCGTCGTGCTGTTTTATTGTGCGGACGCGGTGAGCGAACAGGTGGCGCTGCTGGAGCAGCACGAGGACGTGAAGCAGGAGGGCCGGGGCGTGGTGTTCTTCTATCAGGGCGTCGTCAAGGGGGACGACGGGACCGCGCCGGACACGCTGAGGGGCGAAGTGGTATACCGTGAGGATTTCAACCAATATACAAACAAAACCTACGCCGCGTCCATCCCCTTTGAGGTTCAGGCCAAGCCGGGCGTCCAGCTGGTCCTCGAGCCGGAGAGGCCCTTCGAACCGCTGGATATTGAGGACATCCTGCTGACGCACACCGACGTGGCGGACTACGTGAAGATCACCTACCGATCTCCCTTCGACGCGGATCAGCAGGCGCTCGGGGACATCGACGACGAGGCGACCTATTACGCGACGGAAAACGGCGTGTTCATCCATCGGCTCAGAGAATGCAGCGGCATGAAGGACGCCATGGCGATTACCGGAGAACAGGCCCGGGCGCAGGGCAGGCGCGCCTGTCCGGTGTGCCTGAGCGCCCAGCCGTACCAATCGGGCTTCACGGGCTATGACTGGTGGTTCTCGTTGCTGGACGACAAAGGCGAGCCCATTGGACAATTCGCCTACGACGGCTTCTGCGCGGAGGATAACGAAACCTACACCGTCGAATTCGTCATCCAGCGCCAGGAAATGCGGGAGCGCTATACCCTGCGCGCCGAGAAGCACGAAAGAACGAACTACGATCCGCAGAAGCGCGCGTTTATGGGGGTACATGTCGTCCCATACGACATTCCCTGCGCCGCGCGGCCTGCCGGCCGGAGCTGACCCCACAGGCGCGCCGTCCAGCCGGCCTGAAACAGGATGATGCGGCGAAAAGCAAAATTTGGGTCTTGACAGAGCGGACGTCATTGATTATAATAGCACCATAAATCGATGAGGGCGGGTAAGTAATCCTCGATCTGTTTCCTTCACAGAGAGTCGTGGACGCTGAAAGCACGGCAGGAGGCGCGGGGACGAATGGACGCCTGAGAGCGAGCCGAACGGACGGCTGTCCCAGTAGGTGAGACGGAGTAACGACCCTTCGTCACAAAAGGTCAGCATATGAACGTATGCGTCAAGTGGGCGCGGCGAAGGCCGCGTCAAGCCGGGTGGCACCGCAGGATATCCAAGGATCCTGTCCCAGCAGAAGTGATGGGGACGGATCCTTTTTTGCTGCCCTGATTCGGACCGGGGCCGGAGAAGGATGCTCCGAACCGCCGCCATCATCCCACGGACCGCGTTCAGGGGAAACACACTGCACGACAGGACAAAAGAGAAAGGAAGAATTGAAAATGAAGAAGCTCGTTGCCATGCTGCTGACCCTCGCCCTGATCCTCTCCCTGACCGTCTGCGCGTCCGCCGAGGGCGCGACCTACAAGATCGGCATCTGCAACTACGTGGACGACGCCTCGCTCAACCAGATTGTGGCCAACATCGAGGCCCGGCTCGCCGCCCTCGGCGAGGAGAACGGCGTGACCTTCGACGTATCCTACGACAACTGCAACGCCGACGCCAGCGTGATGAACCAGATCATCGCCAATTTCATCGCCGACGATGTGGACCTGATGGTGGGCGTCGCCACGCCCGTGGCGATGAACATGCAGCGCGCCACCCGCAAAAACGCCATCCCGGTGGTGTTCGCCGCGGTCAGCGATCCCGTGGGCGTCGAACTGGTTGAATCGCTCGAAGCGCCCGGCGCGAATATCACCGGCACCTCCGACTATCTCGACACCGCCGCCGTGATGAACCTCATCTTCGCGGCCGATCCCGACGCCGACCTGATCGCGCTCCTGTACGACGTGGGCCAGGACGCCTCGACGACGCCCATCGCCGCGGCGAAGGAATACCTCGACGCCAGGGGCGTGGCCTACAGGGAGTACACCGGCACCAACGTGTCCGAGGTCATCATGGCCGCGCAGGCGCTGGTCGCGGACGAGGTGGACGCCGTGTTCACGCCCACCGACAACACCATCATGACCGCGGAGCTCTCCATCTACGAGACGCTGGCCGGCGCGGGCATTCCGCACTATACCGGCGCCGATTCCTTCGCGCTGAACGGCGCGCTTCTGGGCTATGGCGTGGACTATGCCAACCTGGGCGTCGAGACCGCCAACATGGTATGCGACATCCTGGTGAACGGCGCCGATCCGGCGGCGACGCCCGTGATGACCTTCGACAACGGAACCGCGACCATCAACACGGAGACCGCCGCGGCGCTCGGCCTGGATTTTGACGCGCTGAGCGAGGCGTTCGCGCCATACTGCACCAGCATTCAGGAAATCGCCACCGCGGAGAGCTTTGGCGAATAATCAGAGATCAATGCCGCCGCCCCGGGAACGGCCCGGGGCGGCGGCGGGCAAGAATTGGAGTGAATCACCATGTCTCTGAACGCCATGCTGGGGCTTGGGCAGACCGCGCTGGAGCTGGCGCTGTTCAATTCCCTCACCGTGCTGGCCCTGTTTCTGAGCTATTCGATGCTCAATGTGTGCGATCTGTCCACCGACGGCTGCTACGCGCTGGGCGCGGCGGTCGGCGCGGTGGTGGCCATCTCCGGGCATCCGTGGCTGTCCATTCCCGCGGCGATGGGCGCGGGCATGCTGTCCGGCCTGGTCACGGCGGTCCTGCAGACCCGCATGGGCGTGAACAGCCTGTTGGCCGGCATCATCGTGAATACGGGGCTGTATTCCGTGAACATCGCGGTGATGCACGGCTCGTCGCTGCTGAACATGAACAAGACGGTGACGGTGTTCACGCTGGCGGAGGATTTCCTCTGGGATACCCCGCTGGGCGCGTATTATGCGCTCATCATCGGCGGCGTCGTGGTTGCGCTGGTGATCGTCTTCCTGGCGTTCTTCCTGCGCACCAGGCTGGGACTGGCCATTCGCGCCACGGGCGACAATCCGGACATGGTGCGCTCCTCCTCCATCAACCCCGTGTTCACCACCACGGTGGGCCTGTGCATCTCGAACGCGTTCACCGCGCTGAGCGGGTGCCTGATCTCGCAGAACCAGCGCTCGGTTACGGTTGACATCGGCTCGGGCATGGTGACGGTGGCGCTGGCCTCGCTGCTGATCGGCGGGGTGTTCCTCGGCCGGCGCAGCATTCCGGTGCGCGCCGTGGGGGCGGTGCTGGGCGCGTTTGTGTTCCGGCTGGTCTATACCATCGCGCTGCGGTTCAGTCTGCCCGCGTTCATGCTGAAGCTGGTGTCGTCCCTGATCGTCGTCATCGCGATTTCCGGCCCCTATCTCCGGCGGCAGGCCCCGCTGGTGAAGAGGAGACTGCAGGCGCGGTTCGGAAAGGTGGGTGCGCGGGAATGCTGAAAATCGAACGCGTCAGCAAGACGTTCAACCCGGGCACGGCCGACGCCAGAAAGGCGCTGGACAACCTGTCGCTCCATGTGAAGAAGGGCGACTTCATCTCGATCATCGGCGCGAACGGCGCGGGCAAATCGACGCTGTTCAACGCCGTCTGCGGCAGTTTCTTCGTCGATGAGGGCCGCATCCTGCTGGACGGCGCGGACGTCACCATGACGCCTGAGCACCGGCGCGCGAAGGACATCGGCCGGCTTTTTCAGGATCCCATGCGCGGCAGCGCGCCGGGCATGAGCATTGAGGAAAACCTGGTGCTGGCGGCGGGTCGGGGCGGCTGGCTGAGCATGGCGGGCCGAAAGGAAAGACAAGCCTTCCGGGAGCGGCTGGCCCTGCTGGGGATGGGCCTTGAGGACCGCATGAAGCAGCCCGTCGGCCTGCTGAGCGGCGGCCAGCGTCAGGCCCTCACGCTGATGATGGCCACGCTGTCGAACCCCAAGCTGCTGCTGCTGGACGAGCATACGGCGGCGCTCGACCCGGGCACCGCGGAGAAGGTCCTTGAGCTGACGACAAAGATCGTCTCGGAAAACAGCCTGACCTGCCTGATGATTACGCATAACATGCAGTCCGCGCTGGAGCTGGGCAGCCGCACGATCATGATGGATCGCGGGCGGATCGTGTTTGACACGATGGGCGAGGAGCGGGCGCGGCTTACCGTGGAGGACCTGCTTGAGAAATTCCGCGAGGCCAGCGGCAAAAAGCTGGACAACGACCGGATGCTGCTGACGTGACGCAGACGACGCGCGAGGGCCGTCCCCAACGCCAAACGAACGGCGTTCAGGGACGGCCCTTTGTCACGGCGGGGGAAAATGATTTAGTGCCTTTAGGCAGTTGAGCGAAGTGAAACAGAAAACCACCCGCTATGCGGGTGGAGAAAAAGGAGTTATACAAAAAAGAGCACTCATCCTGTACAATAGAGTTGTTCAGGCCTATTGCAGGAAGGATGAGTGAGATGTATGGCAAACCAAACAAATAGTCTGGCGCATACCAAATGGGTGTGTAAGTACCAC
>Ga0079305_1000635_pt1 | contig 68605 bp, 62 predicted proteins | sample LMS_cellobiose_e_FD_79183 | JGI IMG/M metagenome (GOLD analysis project Ga0079305, IMG submission 79183) | Rumen-fistulated moose microbial communities from Alaska, USA - LMS_cellobiose_enrichment | ecosystem: Host-associated > Mammals > Digestive system > Stomach > Rumen fluid ...
CATTTGTACCGGCACGGAACGGTCTTTTTGCTTCGCAAAAAGGGAAAAGCCGCCTCAAATTTGATCAAAGTGGAAAAGTCGAAGACTTTTCCCGAGGAATGCTTGCATTCCTCGATTCCCCTGACTCCCCCATGGGCAAAGGGGCTCCGCCCCTTTTGAATCCCCGCGCTCCGCGCAAGCTGTCGCCCTGAATTTGATACTGCTGTGCGAGAGAGATATAGATGGGAGAGTATATTTCAGAAAAGCTGCCTTTTTGCCTTCCCCATTGAGGGGAAGGTGTCACCGGCAGGTGACGAATGAGGTGGTGCTGCCCTTTTGATATCGGCTTTTAATTATAGGTAATGATTTCTTTTTGCGCTCGCGTGAAAGCGGGCGCAAAAAAAGCAGAAGGAGTCCTTCTGCTTTTATGACAGGTATAAAGTTTTTTGGGGGCCTCGGGACTTTTTTACCAAAAAAGGTCCTGAGCGGGGTGCGGGGCGGAGCCCTGCAAAACAATGTCTCGGAGGTGCGGGGCGTTACTTTGTTTTTTCAGCCGCTTCCTTATAGGAGCAATCCTTGGAGGAACAGCAAATACCGTCCTTTTTGTAGACGAGAAGCGATCCGCACACGGGGCACGTCCTGTCGGGGACCGGCTTGTTCCACATGACGAAGCTGCAATCCGGATAATTCGAGCATCCGTAGAAGAACGTCTTCGCGCCCTTTTTCCTTACGATATGACCCGTTTTGCAGCTCGGGCAGGCGATACCGGTATCCTCGTTATAAGGCTTAGTGTAATCGCAGGAGGCGGGATGGTTCACGCAGGCGAGATATTCGCCGTATCTGCTGCGTTTTCTGACGACGGCGCCGCCGCACTTCGGACAGACCTCGCCCTCGACGACGACGGGCGCCTCCTTCTTTTTCGGAACGCCGTGCTCGTCGGTGGGGATGATGTTCCTGCATTCCGGATAATTCGTGCAGCCGGCGAAATAACCGAAGCGGCTCCTTCTGAGCACCATGGGAGCGCCGCACTTGTCGCAGACAAGATCGAGCTTCTGCTCCTCGTATCTGAGCTTTTCCTCGCCGAGCTCCTTTTCCGCCTTTTCAAGAAGCGATTCGAGCTGTTTGTAGAACTCGTCCACGACCGTGACGTAATTTTTCTCGCCGTCGGCGATATCGTCGAGCTCGTTTTCGAGGGTGGCGGTGTATTTGTAATCCATAATCGGGCTGAAGAAGTCGAGCATGAGCTGGGTCGTAACCTCTCCGAGACTCGTGGGAACGAGGAACTTGTTCTTTCTCACCACGTATCCGCGGGAGATTATCAGCGTTATCGTCGCGGCGAACGTGCTCGGACGTCCGATGCCGCGTTCCTCGAGAGCCTTTACGAGCGTTCCTTCGGAATATCTCAGCGGAGGCTGAGTGAAATTCTGAGTGGGAACGATGCTTTTCGCGGTGACGCGCTGACCCTCGGCAAGCTCGGGCAGACGGGCGTTTTTCGTTTCGGAGCTGTCCTTGTCCTGAGGATCCTCGGACGCGTCGTCGTAAGCGGCGAGGAAGCCGGGGAAGGCGACCGTGTCGCCGGAAGCGCGGAAGACGGGATTGTCGTCGCCGCCCTTTTCGCCTTTTTCGGGCACGGCTTCGATGGTGACGGTGCAGGTGTCAATTTTAGCGCTCGCCATCTGGCTTGAAATGAATCTGTCCCAGATGAGCTTGTAAAGCTTGAACTGATCGGGCGTAAGGAACGAGCGGATCAACTCGGGAACGTATGCGAGGCTTACCGGACGGATCGCCTCGTGAGCGTCCTGGGTGCGGGAGCGCGACTTGTATTCTCTCGGAACGTCGGGACAGTACTCGGCGCCGTATTTGTTCTTTATATATTCAGCCGCGGAGGCGGAAGCCTCCTCGGATATCCTGACGGAGTCGGTCCTCATGTAGGTGATGAGACCGTGCTGACCGTGCTTTCCGAGAGAAAGGCCCTCGTAAAGCTCCTGAGCGGTCATCATCGTTTTCTGAGACGAAAATCCGAGCTTGCGGTACGCGTCCTGCTGGAGAAGGGACGTGGTGAACGGAGAAGACGGGTTGCGGGTCTTTTCGGAGCGGCAGACGCTCTTCACGAAATAAGAGGCGTTTTCGAGGCGCGCGACCGTGGAGGACGCCGTATCGCCGTCGCTTATGGCAAGGCGCGTTTTTCCGAGACCGTAGAATCTCGCCTTGAAGCTCCTGCCTTTTTCCGGCGTGAAGGTGCCGTCGATGATCCAGTATTCCTCGCCCTTGAACGCTCTTATCTCATTCTCCCTGTCGACGATCATCCTCGTCGCCACGGACTGGACCCTTCCGGCGGAAAGACCGCTCTTTATGCGCTTCCAGAGGATGGGGCTGATCTTATAGCCGACGAGACGGTCAAGGAGCCTGCGCGCCTGCTGGGAATTCACGAGATCCATGTTGATCTTTCCGGGATGGGCGACGGCGTCTCTTACCGCGGATTTTGAAAGCTCGTTGAATCTGACTCTTTTCAGCTTCGAATCCTCAAGACCGAGCGTCTGGGAAAGATGCCATGCTATGGCTTCTCCCTCGCGGTCGGGGTCCGTTGCGAGAAAGACTTTGTCGGCTTTCTTCGCCGCCTTCCTCAGCTCGCCGAGGATGTCGCCTTTGCCGCGTATGGTGATATATTTCGGCTCGTAGTTGTTGTTCACGTCTATGCCGAGACTGCTCTTGGGGAGATCCCTGAGGTGTCCCTTGCATGCGACTACGTTGTACGATGAGGAAAGATATCCCTTTATCGTGTTTGCCTTTGAAGGCGACTCTATAATAACAAGATTTGTCATCCGTTTTCTCTTTTCTTAAGATATTGTTTCCGTGCTATATGGCTCTGACCTTTCCGATCCCCGCCTGTTCGAGGAGACCGTTTATTTCAAGCACGGTGACGGCGGAGAGCAGGTCCTTGGCTTCAAGTCCGCAGTCTATGTCGTCTATGTAAACGCTTTCGCCCGCGATGCGGTCGGAGGTCAGGTATAAATACAGTTTTCTTTCGTTTTCGCCGAGGCCGAGCAGCTCGCCCGCGTTTTGAAGGGTGGAGGGCTTCGATCTTTCGGCGCTTGCGAAGGTCTCGAGTTTTGCGTCCAGCTTCTTTGCGTCGCCGTATTCCGGCGCGCGTGAAGGACCCGAGGTGCGGAGAACGATCCGCACGTCCGATCCGCCTTCCGCAAACCCCGGCGGCGTAAAGCCCCGCGGAGCCTCGGAGGATCGCGGCGGGCTCGGCTGCGCCTCCTGCGCCTTTTGCTGGGAGGACGGCTTTATCGGTGCGTAAAGCGTCGTTTTCGAACGCTTTATCGCGGCGAAAACGTCTTCGCCCGCGACGCACGCGGACGCGCCTATTTCAAGAAGCCTGTTCGGACCGCGGCTCTGTTCGTCCGTGATCCTTCCGGGAACGGCGAGCAGCGGCTTGTTCTGCCGCATCGCGTATTCCGCGGTTATCAAAGCGCCGCTTCTCGACGAGGCTTCCACAACGACTACCGCGTCGGAAAGAGCGCTGATTATTCTGTTTCTTATCGGGAAATGCCAGCCCGACGGAGGCGAGCCCGGAGCGAATTCGCTGAAAACGATCCCTCCTCCGCGGCAGATCCTGTCGTAAAGCTCGCGGCATTCTGAAGGGTAGACCACGTCCACGCCGCTGCCGAGCACGGCGACCGTCTTACCGCCGGACGCCAGCGCGGCTTCCATAGCCGATCTGTCGATCCCTTTTGCCATACCGCTGACGATGACGGCGCCCTTCGATACGGTCTCGGAAGCGATCTTCCTCGCCGCCGAAGCGCCGTATTCGGTACACCTTCTCGTGCCGACTATCGAAACGAAGACCGTGTCGTCGAAGTCTATCGCGCCGCCGGCGTAGTATAAGACCGCGGGACGGGTGGAAATGTTCCCGAGACGCGCGGGATAATACGCGCTTCCCATCGGAGCGATGCCTATGCCGTATTTCAGGCAGTATTCCCATGTCTTTTCCGCGGCGGTGAGATCCTTTGAGCAAAGCATGCCCATGCCGTCCCCGACGGAGAACGGGAGCGAAAGGAAATCGTTCCTTTCAGCCTCGTATATCGCTTCGGGACTCCCGAAAGCGCCGATCAGCTTCCCGGCGAGATTGCTCCCGGGAACGACGGATAAAGACAGCCAGATCCAGTAAACGGTATTGTCCATAATCGCGCCTCGCGTTTTTCCGGAGCGTAAGCTCAGCTCCGGGACATTTCATACATGAACAGCGTAGCCGCCTGAGCGGCGTTGAGCGATTCCATCCTCGTTTTGACGGCGATCATATCGTCCGAAAGGGCGAGCGCCTCGTCCGAGACGCCGGGTCCCTCGCTTCCGATTATTATCGCTTCTTTTCCTGTGAGAGAACCCTTTGCAAGATACGCCGCGTTCTTGTGAAGCGCGGCGGCGATCACTCTGTAACCCTGCGCTTTTGCAAGACCGACTGCGGCGGATATATCGGGAAGCACGACGACTCTCGCGTCAAAAAGCGCTCCCATGGCGCCGCGCACCGTCTTTTCCGAAAAGACGTCGGCACACCGGCAGCAAAATACCGCGTCCGTGCCGAAAGCGGCGGCGGCGCGTATCACCGTCCCGAGATTTCCCGGATCCCTCAGCCCCTCGCATATTATCACGCCGCCCGAAAGGGGAAGGGGCGACGCGCACGACGACGTCACGCCTGTGATCTGAGATTTTTCACAGACGCACAGAACGCCCTCGGGAGAGGATTGGTTCGTAAGCTTTCCGTAGACCTCGTCCGTGACGGCGTATATCGCCGTTTCCGGGCTTTTTTCGGAGACTTCTTCGAAAAAGCCGCGGTTTTTTTCAAGAAAGGGGTTTGTCACGAATATTTCCGCGGCGCGGCGTCCCCGGTCGTAAAGCTCACGAAGGAGGGTGATACCCTCGAATCTGAACATCCCGGAGGCGTCTCTGCTTTTTTTGTCCGCGAGGGACGAAGCGAAAAGCACGCGCGGATTGCGCCTTGAAAGAATATCGGTCTTTATCATAATATGTTTTCGGCTTATTATCAATAGGTTTTTGTGAATTTTTTCAGATCTCGATGCCGTCGAGGTCGAAAAATCCGTCGTCTTCATCCTTTTGCGCCTTTTCGGAGGAGAGCTGAGTCTTTCCGAGCAGCTCGTCGAAGGTGACCGACTTGTCCGTCGTCATCACGTTCATTATGCCGATAAAGTCGCGGATCACCTCTCTTGCCGTGAGCATCTCGCTTGCTCCCACGGCGGAAAGGCACGCCGTAAGAAAATCGGCGGCGTTCTGCTCCGTGATCTCGGGAGAGCCGGGATAGTATGCGTTGTGGAGGCGGCGTATCCTCGTAACGAGGGCGAAAAGCTCCTCGTCGGTAAGGCGCTCGAGACGTATCACCGGTGAAGCGGCGTTCTTTCTGTCCGCGCCGAATCTTCCCTCGCAAAGACGGCTCCTGAGAGCCTCGTAGCTGTAAAGCCCGCGCCGGGGATCCTCGAGGAAAACGGGAGTGCCGCACATGACGATGCCGATGCCCTCCGCCTTGCCCTGCATCACGTCGTTGAACATGGAGAGTATCTTTTCGTAGTTGCCCTCGCGGGACACGCGGTTCGATATTTTATACAGATTGACGCATTCGTCGAAGAAGACGAAAAAGCCCTTGTATCCGATCAGACGGAAAAAGAGAGCGTAAAGCTTGAGAAAATCGTACCAGTTCAGATCGTTTATAAAGCCGCTGACGCCGAGACCCGCGCTTCTCGCCTCGGTCTTCGAGCCGTATTCGCCGGTCAGCCATTTCAGAGCGCTTTGCCTGAGATCCTCGCCCTCGTCGAGCCTGCCGTCCCTTTCGCAGAGGACGCAGCCCTCATAGTATCTGCGGAGCACGGATGAAAAGTCAAAGCCGTTCACGAGTCCCTGCAGCTTTGAGCAGACCTCGAATATCTCCTTTTCCACGAAAGCGTAAAAGCCCTGATCCGAGCTCTTGTATCCCGCCTGAGCCGCCTTTGCCTGAAGCTTTGACAGCCACGCGGAAAGGATCCCGGCGAGGGCGCCTCCGTCGGGGGAGGCTTTGACGGCGAGATTCTTCATAAGCTCGCGGAAGGTGGCGAGCCCCTGGGTCTTCGTGCCCTGAAAGCGTCTTTCGGGAGAAAGATCGCAGTCGGCGGTGACAAAGCCGCGTTCGAGAGCGTTGGAGCGCGCGAGATTGAGCAGAAAGCTTTTTCCGCTGCCGTATTTTCCGATTATGAACCGGAAGCTGCCCATGCCGGACGCCACCGCTTCAAAATCTGAGAGGAACACGTTTATCTCGTCCTGCCTTCCGATCGCCACGTATTCGAGACCGAATCTCGGCACGACGCCGGCGGCGTACGCGTTCAGCACCGTTCCGAGTATACGCTTCGGTATCTTTATATCGGTTTTTTCAGTTTTTTCGATTTTTTCGTTTCTTTCGTTCTTTTCCATGATCAAAAACCGGAAATGCCGGTCCCTTCGAAAAAAGATGGGGATCAGTCGTCGCGAAGGAGCTCCGAGAGCTCTTCGGCGTAATCGGGCACGACGCCGTCCCCTTCTATAACGACGTCGCCGAACGCGTCGGAAAACGCCGAATTGATCCGTCCCGAGACGGCGAGGAAGAATTCGCCGGCTTCCCGGCAGATGCGCTCGGCGCGCGTTTTGTCGCCGCGGGAAAGAGCCGCGAGCACCTTCCTGTCGCTTTCGGAAAGAAGGGAGAGAGCCCCTTCCATGCCGGACGGAGCGGCAGCTTCTTCGCCGCCGGAGACTTCTCCGGCTTTCGTTTCTCCGCTCCCGAGCGTTATCACCGGCCCCTCGTCGGAGCCGTCTATATCTTTTGTCAGATTATACGTGTTTATCCAGGAATCGCGCTCAATATCCTCCGCCTTTTTCGGATCGAGAACGACGGTCCTCGGCACGGGAGGCTTTGCCTCTTCCTCCGTCCGATCGGCGCTTATTCGCTGCGATCTGCGAAGGAGCTTTTTTTCCGCCTCGCGCTTTTTCCTCGCCTCGTCGTATGGGGCGAAGAAGCCGTCTATCATCACCTGCTGCTTCACGCTCGCGCCCACGCCCGAGAGCTTGTTCTTGACTCCGCACAGCGTGCGCACCTTGTTTTCCGTATATTTGATGATGGAAGCCGCGGCGGCGCCGAAGGACGATTCCGTGAAGACGGGGTAGTAGCTTATCTGTATCATCGCCGTCAGAGACGGATCCGTCACCGTGCCGGGATAAAGGCGGCGCGTTACCGTCAGCAGCGAGCACGGCGGCGTTTTTCCGGAAGCGAACGAGGCGAATTCCGCCATCACCGCGGGAAAGCCTATGCGCCGCATGGCGTCGGCGGCGAGCATCGCGAATTCCGGATCCCTGCCGTATGCCTTCGAGGCTCTGTAATCGTAATCGGAAACGAGCGCCATCACGTCTCCGCGCTTTTCGTCGGTGAGCGAGTCCGCCTCCTCGCGGTATCTTAAAAGCTTGTCAGCAGTGTATACGCTGAGAAGCAGAGGGCGCGATCTCATGTTCGGCTCGCATATCATCCCCGAAAGAGCGTCGAGAGGGAACGGGATCCCCTTTGATACGCAGGCGTCGAAAACGCAGTCGAGCAGAAAGCGTCTCACCGGTCCGGCGGAGCGGGACGGATCCTCGGGGGAAAGAGATATCATCAAGAGGAATCTTCTTACCGCCTCTTCGCCGGATATGACGCCGGCTTCGCAGAAGTTCGCGGTCTCGGAGGCGAAAAGCGAGACGTATGAAGTGTCGGATGGCAAAAGATTTCCTTTTCCCGCCGCGACGCATCTTTTCCAGAAACCGTACCACGTTTTCTGAGACGGGGTAAGGTCGCGGAACACCGGCATTATGCTGTAAAGCGGCGCGTACAGCGAAGACGAGACCGAGGCGATATCATGCTCGCTTTCCGGAAGAGAGGAAAATCTCTCCGCGGCGTACGAGTCGGCGGCTTTCGCGGCGGCAAGGAAGCCCGCGTCCCGGAGCGAATAGGATACGCCGGGGGTTATGACGGCGCTTTTCAGTATGCGGCTGTCGCCGAATTCCCTGCGGATAACGGCGCGCTCCGCGCTTTCGGGCGGCTTTTGGGCGTAAGCGCCCCTCGGCGGCACCGGCGCGCTTTTTTCACCGTCGCCGTTTTCCGGCGCGATGACCACGTCGGCGAAAAGCGGCGAGTCGTCCCGGATATCGCTTTTTTCGCTTTTACCGTTTTTTTTCATATCGGGAACGTCCGACGAGGCGGAGATGCCCGATCTGTTTTCTTTTAAGAGTTCGAACACGGCTTTTATCCGCTGAGCTCTCGGATCGCTTGTTTTCATGAGAAAGGGAAGGTCAGTTTATCCGGTTCAGCTTTCTTTCAACGCGCTTTCCGGTGCGCAGCAGTCTTCCGCCGCGCAGCTCGGTCTCGGCGGTCATGACGCAGAGAAGAGAACCGTCTTTTACCGCGGCGAAATCAAACGTGACGCCGGAGGAGGGCGAGAAGGCGGGGAATACGTCGTATCCGTCTTTTACCGCCTTTTCCATGAGGAGCCCGGCGCCGCAGGAGGTCTCGCGGCGGGGCTTTGCGGACGGACGGGAAAGTCTTCCGGAAAGGTTGCCGCCGTCGGCGAAGGACGCGGTGTAAATAAGTCTTCTGAGCGCCTCGAAGTCGTCGCTGACCAGCGTTCTGCCGATAAGCTCTTTTTTGAGAGACGTGACTATCACGACTTTCCTGGCGCCGGTGCGTTCGAGCTCGGCGTAAAGATCGCGCTTTGCCGAAAGAGTTCCGCCCATGGGTATCAGGGAAACCGGCTCCTTGGAATTGGACGATATGCTCAGCACGGTGGATATTATTATCACGTCGGCGTCCCTGTTGAAGACGTTGCCGGGCTTTGTCAGATCCATAACGTCGTTGTATATAACGGCGCCGGACGAAACGGCTTTCTTTATTGCGGGATCCTCGCCGCAGAGGGCGGAGATCCTTCTCGCCTGGGCGGACGCGGCGGAGCATACCGACACGGAAAGTCCCTCCGTCACGGCTTCTCTCACTTTTTCGACGACGCGTTTCGCCTCGTCCTCGCTCGTGAAGAAGTCGAAGGGCATGGCGAGATACGGCATGAACGGATATATTTCGCCGGACGCGGCGAGATCGGGACGGCAGTCCTTTTCCCTGACGGCGGAGACGCCGTCTGTCCTGCAAAGCTCAAAGGCGGGCTTTGAGAGGATGTATCTTATATCGTCGTCGCAGTCCCCGTCTCTTGCGAGAGGAGAGGACAGCGCGAAGTATTCCCCGAACGAGCTTTCCATGTCGTACATGAGAGTGGTGCCCAAAGGCGCCGAGCGCTCGTATATGCCGCTCGAGGAGGAAACGGGATCGAACCTCGACGGGAAGAACGCCGTTTTTTCGTTTCCGGAAACGAAGACGAAGCGCTTGAACTGTGAGAACGCGGGCAGAGCCCTGAGCGTGAATTCCCTGTCGGAGCAGTCAATGACGCCGAGCGCGGCTCTCGAATCGCCGGAAAGTCCGCGTATGGGAGCGTCGAAGGTGGTTACGAAAAGCCTTCCGAGCTTTTCGCCGTCCGTCTTCATCCTGCCGGAGAAGATCCTGCCGATCTCGTCTCTTTCCCATTTTTCGCAGAGATCGAGCAGCGTGTTCGCGCTTGCTCCGAAGCTCTTTTCGTTATACGATCTGAGCACGCTGTCGTGTTCTTTTATAAAGCCGCAGGCGGAGCCGTAAAATCCCTTCACGAAGGAATCGGCGGCGTTTGAAGTGTCGAGCTCTCCCTTTTCGAAAAGCGCGACGACGCCGTCGGCGCCGCATTCCAGGGCGCTTTTTCTCGCGGAGGCGTATACGCACCAGTCGGCGATCAAGGGCGAATGGAGGGAAAGCAGACCGGAGAATGAAACGAGATCGCCCAAAGTGCGTTTTTCTGCGCCGCCGAACGGATCGCACTCGGCGCGCAGAAGCTCGAATAGGATGTTCTCCTTCTTTTCAAGCTCGCTCTTTGCGTTCTCGTACGTATCGCACAGCTCTGCGAGGGACGCGTGTGCGTTTTCTTCTTTTATCAGTCCTTCGATGACCGAGGCGCGTTCGGGAAGCTTTTCCGGACCGTCCTCGGGGAAGGCGCCTTTTATGAGATCAGCCGCCTTTTTCGACGCGGCGTGCGCAAGAGAGCACGTTTTTTCCGCGTTCTGCCAGATCTCCGCTCTGTCGCTTCCGGAAACGGCGGAAGCGCCGAAGATCCTTTTGACGATCGCCAGACCGACCTCGGAGGCGTTTTCGAGCGCTTCTATCTTCGCTATCGTGTAGACGGCGTCGGCGGCTCTGTCCGCGGTCAGCTTTTCGCCCTCGCGGGCGTACGGCTTCATCGCCTTGAGAAGATTGCGTTTCGCGGCGGTTTTGGAGAAAAATCCGCCGCCCGTTTTGTATTCGTAATCAATGGCGATCCTTTCCGTGTCGACGGAAAAAACGTCATCGGTGAAGTCGGTCAGGATACCGTCTCTGAGCGCGCGGGCGTTCCGCGCGTCTTCGGCGGCGTCTTCTATTTCCGCGAAGTCCCTGTCGGAAACGGCGGGCGCTTCGCCGCGGAGATATTTGCATACGGCGTCGCCGGCGTTTTCTTTTGAGATCGCCAGCGCCAGGCGGTATATGCGTTCGGCTCTTTCCTCCGTCATCTCTTCGGCGGACGGGGAGGCGATGCCGAGAGACGAAACGACGGCGGACGCCGCTTCGACGTACGATCTGCATGAATCGGAGTATTCCCGGCAGAGCTTTGCGAGCCCTTCCGCCGTTTTTCCGTCGGATATATCGGGAGCAAAGCGGTTCAGAGCGGTGGCGGAAAGCACGTCGTTTCCGCACGACGGGAAGGACTCGATGAATTTTTCTTTGACGTCCGCCGCGGTCACGATATAGTCGGAAACGCGCTCGAAAACGTTTTTCATGGCGCGGTCGCATAGCGTCTTTTCATATTTTGCGTCGGCGCCGCCGAGGACGCCGCAGAGCGTCCCGATGGAGAAAGATGCGTCCGGAACGGATTTCTTTACGGAATGATACCGTCTGCACGCGGTCAGATACGACACGCCGAAGGAATACTTCTTCGTCAGCGCGGCGAAGAGGGAATCGTATACGTCCTTGCGGTTCTTGATGTCGCGCAAAAGGCTCATCTCGTCGAGATCGTAGATCGCGCCGCCGCCGCTCGTAAGCGCGGGGCGTTCGGTCGCGGCGGAAGCGGAGCCGGATTCGTAGGAAACGATCCCGGGAGAGCCCGCGGAAGCGGATATCTCCTTGAGGTATTTTTCCGCCTTTTCCACCGCTTCGGCGGCGGTGCGGAACACGGGCATCTCGGCTCCCTCGTATGAGAAGTCGCCGGTGCGGATCATTTCAGCCACGTCCGGTGAAATGTACGGCGACACGTTGTCGGTAAGGTTTTTGAGCTTTACGCCGCCGGCGCATTCCTTGATCCTGCCGATGAAGGAGAGAGCCGCGCCGCGCGACGAGGAAACGTATACCACGTCCTCGCCTCTGAGTATGGCGAGCTCGGCGCATCTGAGAGCGAAATCCTCCCTTGCGCGCCGGGAAGCGCCCTTTGCGAAGACGTCGCTGCCCATAGCTGATCTTATCGCCGCCGCTCTTTCGTCGGTGCCCATCATCAAAAGCTGGGGAAGGAATTCCTCGGGGATCACGCCCTCCGGCGCGTCCGGGAAGAAGCCCGCCTGCGGTATGAAGCCGGCGGGGGATCTGGCGGTCTTCTTTTTCTTTATGATGGCGGAGAGCAGATCGTCGGACAGCTTCGCGTCCGAAAGCGCGGCGCTTATCACCGCCTCGTCGAAGGCGGGTCCGTTCACGGCGCATTCCGCAGCTTTTTTCGCCGCCTCGGGCATGTTTTCAAGATCGAATCTCAGCGAATAAGCGGGCGAATAGTCGGCGATCTCGAAGCAGCACGTCTTTTCGTCGAGCCTCAGCTTTTCCTGAAGCAGAAAATCCTCGCATATATCCTTTATGCTGTTTACCGCGCCGCGCACCGCAAAGATCACGTCGCCGCCGTCGGGCACGTTCTCGAAATCCTTGATCCCCGAAAGATCGACGCCGTAAAGCGTGCCGAGCCTGTCGGCGAGGATGTCGTTGGTGTAAAATCCGTGATACGGGAAGCTGATGACGAGATCGTTCCCGGAATAACCCGAGACGCTCGCCGGTACGAGGCACATCGGAGAGGTGAACTGCTTTCTTCTCTCGGGATCATAGTACGTGATCTCGCAGAACGTGAAATACAGCGAGTCTCTGCCCGTGCCGAAATATTTGCGCTTTTCGCAGTCGGAAGCCCTGCGGTATATTTCCTTTGCCGGAGACGAAGTTATGAGAACGTGCTTGTCGCTCAGATCGTCCGGGCTCGTCCTGCGCCTTATTATGTTGTTTTTCAGTTCGCCGAAGCTGTCGGTGCGGAAGAATCTTATCTCGCCGCCGGTGCCGCTGGCGAACGCTTCTTTCAAAATGTCCTCGGGATGAGCCACGATGCGCGCCCTGAGAGCCTTGTCGGTCCGTGACAGTATTCCGAAGAGTCGGTACGCCTTGTCCTCCGCGTCCTTTGCGGGGTCGTCGCCCTTGAAGACGTCGGCGGAGGCGGAAAGATCGTCGTAATGCTTTGCCGTCTCCGAATCGTCCGAGACCTTTTCCGGTCTGCCGAATTCCGTTCCGTTTTCGGTCACGCGCCTTTTCGGAAGGGGCTCCACGCCGAGAGCGCGGCATTTTGAAATGTCGGCGGAGATATAGAACAGATCGCGCCTTTCAAAGAGCGATCTTGCTTTCAGGCAAGAGGAAGCGAAGGAAACGTTTATCCCGTCCACGGCGCTGGAAGCGTCGCAGAGCATGATAAGATCCCTTCCGACCATGTATTCGAGCTCGTCGAATGAGCCGGAAACGGCGCGGGACAGCGTCATGTCCTCGGAAAAACAGCCGACGAGGGTGGCGCCCGCCCAAACGGACACGATCACGTTCAGCCCGAGCGCTTCGAGGATCGAGGCGATAACGAGCGCGATCTCGAAGGACGAGCCGAGTTTTTTGTATACAGTCATCTCCGGGAAGGAGATCACGGTGCCCTTTTTGTCGGGATAGAATACCTTCGTGGAGTATCTTATGCCGAGGCGCTTGACCTCGGTATATACGTCGGAGAATATCCCGCGGATCTCGTCGGGCGATTTGCCCGCGTATCCGTCCGCGGCGAACAGACGCGGATTCTTCTTTCTGACCTTGTCGGCGCACGCTTTTACGCAGTCGCAGCCGGGATCGACGAAGGAGGCGAGGAGCTCGGGATACGAGCGCACGCCGCCCCATGAATCCATCGAGGTGAGAAAATGAGTCTGCTCGCTTTTTACCGCCCTCAGCTTCGGGTCGTCGCCCTTGTCGGATACCGCCTCGAGCGTGTATCTGACGGCGGTGTCGCTTTGCAGGAACGCCAGAGCGGCGGCGTCGGGAAGTATCTCGGGAGCGTCGATGATGAAGGACGTCCCCGGGAGTATCCCCTCGGCGCGGAAATCGTAATATTTGAAAAAGCTCGGCATGGACGTGAGGCGTCCCGAGACGGTGATTATCTTATCGGAATCGTTCCTGACGCGGATGGAGCTGACGGGGAGAAGACCGCTTCGGTATGCGGCGTACCCGTAGCGCTCCATGCAGTCGAAACCGACGCTTATATATGGGGCGGCGTTCTTTTCCGGAGAAGCTTCCCCGGAGCCGGCTTGTTTTACGTTTTCGTACTCTGACATGGCGATTTCCTGGATCTTATGTTATTTTGTTCGTCACTTTTTACGGCGGGGATCGGCGCTTGCCCGGGCAAATGCCGGGCTTTCCGCCGCGGACTATCAGCAGTATTCCGCCGGCTTTACCCTGCCGTAAAGCTCGTCGAGCTTCATGAGCTCGTCAAAGCTCCTGAGCCCGTCTATGGAGTTCTTCTCCGAGAGGTTCGCTCCGGAGCAGGCTCCCGCTACCCTGAGGGAATACTCGGGATCGAAGCCCTTGTATATCGAATAGAGCATACCGGCGCAGAACGCGTCTCCGGCGCCGACCTTGCCCTTTATGTATCCCTTGGGCAGATAGAGGGAATCGTGGTATGCCGTTTTTAATTTTCCGTCCTTTTTAACGCAGCACCAGCCGCCCTCGGGAGCGTGGATGCACACGAGCTCTCCCACGCCGAGCTCAAAGAGCTTTTCGATGACTTTTCCGACCTTTTCGGAGGATATGCTCCCGTCTTTTTTACGGACGCTCATACCGGTGGTAAGGGAGGCTTCTATTTCGTTTATGATGAGATAATCGCAGTATTTCAGGCAGGGGGATACGAGGCGGACGAATCTGTCGCTGTTCTCGCTGACCACGTCCATGGAAGTTTTCATGCCCGCTTTTCTCGCGTAGGCGAGAGCTCTTGCGAGCACGGTGCCGTACTCCTCGTCCTCCGTGTCGAATTTATCGAGCAGAAGCGCGTATCCGATGTGAAAAATATCCGCGCCGAGCTTTTCGAAGGGGATGTCGTCTATGCCGAATTCGGCGTTGGCGCCGCGCATCTGGAAGAACGTGCGCTCGTTGGTGTCGATCGCGGTCATGACGTCGGTGAAGGACGTTGGCGCGCCGCAGGTCTTGACGAACCTTGAGTCCACGCCGTGTTTTTCGAGCGTTTCGAGAACGTACTTACCGTCGGCGTCTTCGCCTATCTTGCCCACGCATTTGAGGGGCACGGACGGATCTATCTTTCCGAGATCGCAGAGCGTGTTGCCGGCGCATCCTCCTATGCAGTCGGAGACGTCGCGTATGTTCGTGAGCATACCGGGTCTCGGGAAGGTGTCGCACATCTTCACGTGGTCGACGATGAGATTTCCGGCTATTACTATACCATTTTTCATTTCAGTTCCTCCTGCGCGATCGCTCGGACCGCGACGATCATGTATTATGTTTTTTTTCGTAGGTTTATTTCAAGCCTTCCGGATCGAAGGGAGAATAAGTTCCTTTCGTCAGAACGTCGGCGATCCTTTCGCAGGCTCTGCCGTCGCCGTAGGGGTTGGAAGCGCGGCTCATTTTTTCGTAGGCTTCCTTTGAGTCGAGAAGCTCGCGCACGGCGGAAAGGATCGTTTCTTTGCCCGTGCCCGCGAGCCTGAGCGTTCCGGCGGCGACGCCCTCGGGGCGTTCCGTCGTGTCGCGCATGACGATCACCGGCTTTCCGAGAGAGGGCGCTTCCTCCTGGATGCCGCCGCTGTCGGTCATTATCAGACAGCTTCTCGCCATGAGATTGTGGAAATCCACCACGTCCAGCGGCGGAGTGAGCTTTATCCCGGCGCATCCGCCGAACACCTCCTCGGCGACGCTTTTCACCGCCGGGTTCGGATGCACCGGATAGACGGCTTTCACGTCCGGGTAAGCCTCGACCGCCTCTTTTATCGCCGCGAACATTTCGCGCATGGGCTCTCCGAGGTTCTCGCGGCGGTGAGCCGTTATGAGCAGGAAGCGGGAGGAGCCGCACCAGTCGAGGATATCGCTCCTGTAACCGTCTCTCACCGTTGTTTTCAGCGCGTCTATCGCCGTGTTGCCTGTGATGAAAACGCCGTTCGGGTCCGCGCGTTCTGCGAAAAGGTTCTCCGCGGCGGCTTTTGTGGGGGCGAAGTTGTATTTCGCCGTTATGCTTATCGCCCGTCTGTTGAATTCCTCGGGGTACGGAGAGTAAACGTCGCCGGTGCGAAGCCCCGCCTCGACGTGACCCACCGGGATGCGCGCGTAAAAGCAGGCGAGGGACGCCGAGAAAGCCGTCGTCGTATCTCCGTGTACGAGGACGATATCGGGTTTTTCGATATCGAGCACGCGCTTCATGCCCGTCAGAACGCCGCAGGTGACGTCGTAAAGCGTCTGATTCTGCTTCATGACGGAAAGATCGTATTCCGGCTTTACCGAAAACGTATCGAGCACGCTGTCGAGGATGCTCCGGTGCTGACCGGTGACGCACACGACGGTCTGTACTTCTTTCCTCTTTTTCAGCTCTTTTACGAGCGGACACATTTTTATGGCTTCCGGACGGGTGCCGAAGACCGCCAATACCTTTTTCATCCCCAAAGCTCCCTGCGCCGCATTTCTTTATTCAAAAAAACGCGAATACGATCCCGGGGCGCAAAACGGGATCATAAAAAGAATTACATATTATTATACAGCCATTACTTGCTTCTGTCAAATATTATTCGTAAAAATTACGGCTTTTTCCGCTTTTTCCGGGAAATAAAAGATCCGGGACCTTTTTCAAAAGTCCCGGACGCGGGAAAACGGCCGCGGTTTGACGCGCGGACAGAATTTTTTCCGATTTGGGATGATAAGGCGGCGAGTACTGTGCCGGCGGCTTACTCTTTTTCCAGCGACGCCGCAAAGCGCGCGATATCACCGTTTGTTTTGTCCGTCGGTCTTGCTTTCGGATCCGTCAGGGAAAGCGAGGCTTCAAGCTCTTTTCCGGCGAGAGCGGACAGCTTTTCGAAGGCTTTCGCGGCGTTTCCGCCGGACGAACAGGCGAGAGCGGCGATACGCTTTGACGAAAGCGCGCCGCGGTTTTCGCTTATGAACGTCCGCAGGGGAGGGGCGAACGTGCCCGCCCACACGGGAAAGCCGAATACGATAAGATCGTAATCGTCCGCGGAAAATGAATAAGGCTCGAGCGCGGGGGCTTCGCCCATGACGGCGCTTTTTCCGCCCCAAAAGAATTTTTTGAAGCCCTTGTCGGGGTACGCTTTCACGGGCTCGACGCGCAGCAGATCGGCTTTGAGCGCAGCGGACAGCTTTTCGGCGGCGAATTTCACGTTGCCGGTCATGGAATAGTATACGATGAGTGTTTTCATTGCATTTTTTCCTTTCCGGCTGTTATAACGAGTCGTTTATGAACGCGAGCACGTCGGCGTATACCGCGTCTTTGTCGGTCTCGTTGAGTATTTCGTGGCGGTCGTTTTCGTAAAGCTTGAGATATGCGTTTTTGCCGGCTTTCTTATACGTTTCGTAAAGCTTCGCCGGACCCTTTCCGAAGGCGCCGACGCTGTCGTCTTTGCCGGAGAAAATACCGATACGCACGCCGTCCGGGATCGCGGCGACGTTCTTTTTCGACGACGCGTCGCCGAGAAGCTTTATAAGCCCGCGGTAAAACGTGACGGAGGATCTGCCTCCGCAAAGCGGGCTCGCGTTGTATTCCCTGCGGACCGCTGCGTCCTTTGTGAGCCACGAATTCGGCTCTTCCTTTTCGTCGGGAAACTTTTTTCCGCCGATGGCAAAGCCCGCCTTCGGTGCGATCGCCTTCACGGGGGTGAGAAAGCCCTGACCGAGACGGCAGACAAAATGAGGATACATGAGCGTCCCGGTGAGTACGCAGCATTTTATCCCGGTGTCGAACTGCACGAAGCGCTGCCCGAGACAGCTTCCGTAGCTGTGCCCGAGAAAGATCACGGGAAGACCGGGATAAGTCTTTTTCAGATATTCGTTGATGAAAAGAAGATCCTTCAGGGTATCGTTCACGTAATCTCCCTCGCAGAATCCGGAGTTGTTGTCGGTCCTGCCGTAGCTTCTGTGATCGTCGCCGAAAGCGATATAGCCGTTTTTATTCAGAAATTTTGCGAAATCGTCGTATCTGCCGAGATGTTCGTTCATCCCGTGGCAAAGCTGAACGACGCCCTTCGGCGTTTCGACGTCGTCCCAGAGATACGTGTACAATTCTTTCCCGTCAAATGATTTCATGTGGTCCTCCTCCGTGCCGATGTAAATGGTTCGATTCTTCTTTGTGATCGCGCGCTTTCTCCGGCGCGCGGGTATTTCATTTTCCTTTTCCGCCGGGCGCGCGCTGTTTTCTGTATTCCGACGGAGAGACGCCGTTCATGGACAAAAATTCGCGGTTGAAGGTGCGCAGAGTGGAAAAGCCGCAGGCTGATCTGATTTCGGAAACGCTCATATCGGTGGATCTGAGGAGCTTTTCGCTTTCCCTGATGCGCAGCATATTCACGTAACGGCTGAAAGGGATGCCGGTGCGGCGCTTGAAAAATTTCGATATATACGCGTAGTCGTAGCCGATGGATTTTGCCGCCGACGAAAGGACGTGGTCGCTTTTGAAATTGGCATCGGCGTATAGGAACATCTCCGTCAGCACGTCCTTTCCGGGCGCCTCGGGGATGACGTTGTATTCTCTGCCGCAGTCGAACGCGCCGCATATCGCGTAGGCGGCGGAACGGCAAAGATAGACGTTGCCGAGATCCCACGACTCGTCTATGAGAAACCGAAAGACGTTATCATCGGGGAGCCTGTCCTTGTTTTTGTTGGAGAAATCGCTGACGAGCTCCGGAGAGAAGAGACAGAAGCGCGTTTTTCCTTCGGAGATCTTTTTGAACGAATGGATCTGAAACGGGAAAATGAGCACGGAAAAGCCCGGAGAAAGGCGGAAGACGCGCTCTCCGAGGCGAACTTCGGTTTCTCCGGAAAACTGAGAAAGGATCTCAAAGGAACGGTGAAGATGAGGGATCGAAAAGCTCGAGCAGTAATCCTCGATTATAAACTCGCTTTCCCCTGTCGAATGCTGCGGTTCAAAATACATATGCGATCCTCCGTACGGGATCTTCCCTGATGTTTTTGCTTGTCCGGCGTTACTCTTCGGACGCGTTTTCGGCTTTTTCCGTCTGCGCGGTCCCGGATTTTCTGTACTCCGTCGGCGGCATGCCGATTATGTCGAGAAATTCGCGGTTGAAGGTGCGCAGCGTGGAAAAGCCGCAGGCGGACTTTATCTCGGAAACGCTCATGTCCGTGGAAATAAGAAGGTGCTCGCTTTCCCTGATGCGCAGCATGTTCACGTAACGGCTGAACGGTATCCCGGCTTTTTTCTTGAAGAGTTTGGATATGTAAGCGTAGTCGTAGCCGATGGATTTAGCCGCGTCCGCGAGGGAGCATTCGCCGAGAAAATTCGCGTCGGCGTACAGGAAGAGCGAAAGGAGCGTATCCCTGCCGGGATAAGGGGCGGCGGCGCGGTAAGTCCTGCCCTTTTCAAACGTTCCGCATATCCCGTAGGCGGCGGAACGGCTCTGATACGCGTTGCGGTCGTCGGGCACGGAAAGCACGGAAAGGGAAAAAAGGCTGTTTTCCGGCAGCTTGTCTTTCCTTTCCGCGTAAAAGTCCGGGACGAGCGTCGGAGAGAATATACAGAGGGTGTTGTTTCCCTCGGTCAGTTTTTTATACGAATGTATCTGATACGGGAACACAAGAACGGCGAGCCCCGGAGTAAGGCGGTACACGGTATCGTCCACCGTGACCTCCGATTCTCCTTCCGTCTGAGCGAACAGTTCGAAGGAGCGATGCAGATGAGGCGGGAACGAGTAGTTGCGGTGATATTTTTCAAGCAAAAACTCGTTTTCCTCTACGGAATGGTGCGGTTCAAAGAACATTTTTTTGCTTATCAGCCTCGAAAAAAGCTTATTACCCGCTCAAAGTACGGGTCCGCGACGTCGGGAGTCGAAAGATATATTTCATGCTTCGCGCCCTCTATTACCGCAAAGGAGCCGTTTTTCAGACGGTCGGCGAACTTTTTCTGCTCGTCGGTCAGCACGACGGTATCGAGCTGCGCGGATATCACGAGCACCGGAACGGCGATGTTCTCCGGCTTTCCTTTTGCAAGAAGCTTTGAGGTTATGACGAGGGATTCAAACAGCCAGCCGTAGGTAGGCGAATAATTGTGGAAAAGCTCGTTTTTGCGCTTGATCGCCTCGTAATACGTGAATTTTTCCTCGTCCGTGGAGCACGCGTCGGCAAAGCTTTCTTTTCCGGGATAGGGTTGAGAATTGAAAATGCGCTTTTCTTTTTTGCCCAAAGCGAACGCCGCGCGGCAGATCGCCTTTGCCGCGAAAAGCGGGACGCCGCCTCTTGCGGGCGCTATCATCGGGGAGGTGAGGATCGCCTTTGAGAATACGGTCGAGCCCGTTTCGAGATACTGCGCTCCCACGGCGCCGCCCATCGAATGAGCGAACAGGAAGAAGGGCTTCGGCATGTCTTTTGCGGAGGAAACGACATCCTCGAGGTCTTCCGTATAGCTTTCAAAGCGGTCTACGTGGGTCAGCGTCACGTCGTCCAAAGCGCGCCAGGAACGCCCGTGACCGCGCTGCTCGTATATAAGCACGGAAAAGGACGCGGTCAGGAATCGGTATATCGCTTCGCTGTATTTCACGGCGTTTTCGGTAAAGCCGTGAACGATGAAGACCGTGCCGCGAGGATCGTCGGCGGCGTATTTTTCACAGTGAAGGTTTTTGCCGTCGCGCGTCGTGACGCCGCAGGTGACGCGGCGGCTGTCCAAATACGGAACGACCTGTGAAGTCATGAATTCTGCGTAACTCATAATGCCCTCCCTATCCGCCCAAAGGGCGGGAAAATCAGTCTCGGAAATCGCGCCGGTACGGCGCTTGACGCGCGGCGCCGCGGTGATTTTCTTTCCGGATAAAGGATAACAGAAAAATCGCAGTTTGTCAATAAAGAAGAAACAGGGAGAAGATTATATTTCAGAAAAGCTGTCTTTTTTTGCGCTCGCGCGAAAGCGAGCGCATTGGCTTCCCCTGGAGGGGAAGCTGTCTCGGGAACCGAGACTGATGAGGTGGTGTTTCAATCAGATGAGTGCTCCGTATTATAGGCAAAGATTTCTTTCTTTGTTCGTTGTACGAAGCTTTGCGATACAACCGCGAGATATACGCCATTTGTACCGCCACAAATGGCGAAAAAGGCGTCGGGGGACCGACCCATGGTCCCCCGAACTCCCCCATGGGCAAAGGGGCTTTCGCCCCTTTTGAATCCCTGTCAAGCTGCCGCCCTGAATTTGATTATGCCGTGCAAAAAGGGCGGGATATAGTGGGAAGCTGACTGCAAAACGTCTGCCTTTTTGCGCTCGCGAAAAAAGCGAACGCTTCGCCTTCTCCTTGAGGGGAAGGTGTCAAGGGAACCTTGACGGATGAATCGAGTTGAGCAAAGCTCACCTCGGCATACCGCTGCGCGCTATGCGGTGGTGATGCCCTTTTGATATCGGCTCCGTATTATAGGCAAAACTTTCTTTTTGCGCTCGCGCGAAAGCGAGCGCACCGCGCATGAAAAAAGCAGGAAAGCGCGCTTTCCTGCTTTTATAAAAGGTATAAAGTTTTTTGGAGGAGCGGAACCTTTTTTTCAAAAAAGGGTCCGCAAAATCCGTCGTTTCAATAAAACGTTGCGACCGTATCGAGGGGAGGGACGGCTTCCTTTACGTCGATAAGCGAAAGGACGGGACCTTTCCTGCCGTAGACGCGGCTGAACTTCACGTTTATCTTCGCGGTCAAATCGACCCATTCTTCGGTCTTCACCATGTCGGCGCCGTTCTCGCAGAACATCCCGCTGAAGGTTATGTCCTCGACGCAGCACGTCATGATCGGGCGTCCGATGACGAAGCTTCCCTTCGGAAGAGCGGGACTCTTGTTTATCCTTCCGGAAAAACGGACGGTCTTTCCGTTGTAGTCGGAGAGGTTTTCGGTTAGATCGCGGTAAAACAGCGCGTAGTCGCGGTCTTCTACCGTGACCACGGGAGCGGACGTATCGAACGGGAGGGGATCTTCTATGTTGTCGTAGGAGATCTGTCCGTTTGACTTCTGATATATGATGTTCGCTCTTCTGGTGACGCCTCTGACGATCTTGTGGAGGACGTCAAAGTCCGTGTCGTCTTCGCATCTGTTGAACAGAACGACGTCGGCGGTGCTCATCTTGTCCACCGTGAGATTGCGCATGTTCGCGTTGTACACCTCGAAGGAGGACGCGTCGAAAAACGCCATTTCCTGATAGATGAACCAGCCGTCGGGGAGAGCGTTTATCAGATCCTTGACGAGCCACATGCCGTTGTATTCGATGACGACGCGCGTGGCGCGGTGCTTGTCACGGAGCGCCTTGAGCTTGTCGGGATTTATGCGGCGCGGAAGATCTATCTCTTCAATGAAGATGTTCTGCGACGCGAAGGAAGAGGGGTCGAGCTCCTCTTCGCCCTCTTCGCACTGAATCACGAGCGTGCGGTCGCGCTTGTCCTCGAAAAACTTCCTGTCCTCGAGGGTCTCCTGAAGGAATTTCGTCTTTCCGGCTTCAAGAAAACCGGTGATCAGATATACGGGTATATCCATGAGATCTCCTCGTTACGCGCGGCGGAAAAGCTCCGCCAGCCCTTTTTTGTCAAGCCCCGTTCCGATCACGCAGAGCTTTCCGATCACGTCGGGCGCGCCGGTGCGGACGTCCTTTTCACCCGGAACGTAGTCGAAGTGGATCCACGTCCCGTCCTCGGCGGGAACGATGCCCTTCGCACGAAGGATCATACCGCAGCGTCCCGTCATAAGCTCGTCGAGACAATCCTCGATGAAACCGGGAGTGAATTTGTCGGAAGTCTCGGTGCCCCAGCTCGTGAACACCTCGTCGGCGTCGTGACCGTGATGATGGTGATGGTGATGATGCTCTTCCTCATCGTCATCGTCGTCGTGATGATGATGGCATTCGCACTCGGGATCGTCGCATTCCTCACCGTCCTCGTGATGATGGTGGTGATGATGCTCTTCCTCGTCGTCATCGTCGTCGTGATGATGGTGGCATTCGCACTCGGGATCGTCGCATTCTTCGCCGTCCTCGTGATGGTGGTGATGATGCTCTTCCTCATCGTCATCGTCGTCGTGATGATGGTGGCATTCGCACTCGGGATCGTCGCATTCTTCGCCGTCCTCGTGATGATGATGGTGATGATGCTCTTCCTTTTCTTTGTTTTTCTGCTCTTCAAGCAGATGCAGGAGCTCCGCCTCGAGGGTGTTTTTCTTTTCAAGAGTTTCGAGTATCGCTTTTCCGTCGAGCTGATCCCACGGAGTCGTGATGAGGGAAGCGGATGTGTTGAGAGACCTTACGATATCGACGGCGTCGTTTAATTTGTCCTGACGGATACCGTCGGTGTGGGAGAAGACGATCGCCGAGGCGAATTCTATCTGATTGCTGTAAAATTCAGCGAAGTTCTTCATGTACATCTTGCACTTCTGCGCGTCGATGACGGTGGTGAAGGTGTCAAGCTCCATGTTTTCAATGCCGGCGTCCTGAACCGCCCTGATGACGTCGCTCAGCTTTCCGACGCCCGAGGGCTCGATGATTATGCGGTCGGGATCGTATTCGGCTTTGACTTTTTTGAGAGCTTTTCCGAAATCGCCGACGAGGCTGCAGCAGATGCATCCGGAATTCATCTCCGTGATCTGTATGCCCGCTTCTCTGAGAAAGCCTCCGTCAATGCCAATCTTGCCGAATTCGTTTTCGATGACGACGATCATCTGACCCGAATACGCTTCTTTTATCAGTTTCTTTATGAGAGTCGTCTTTCCGGCTCCGAGAAAGCCCGAAAAGATATCAACTTTTGTTATATGTTCTGCCATACAAGGCACCTCCCCGTATCTGTGCCGCGGCTTTTGCGAAAGCATATTGCCGTGCGGCGGCGCCCCGAAGCTTTGCACGGGACGCGCGGCGCGGTTTGCATCCGCACCGTTTTCAACAAATCAGTATACCGCATCTTCGCCGGTTTGTCAAGGTCGCCCCGGCAAAACGGGAGCCGGGAAAGCGAACAGTGAAAACCTTTTTCTTTGCTTCGGTCCTTACCGTCATCGGAGCGCTTTGCTCAGACGCATGTCACATCGGGAACGCCACCGCTTCGTCATAAAGCTTTTTCAGGATCGCGATAAACGCCGAAAGCGGTTTTCTGCTGTCGTCTCGGTGCGTGCAGAGAACGCACGAAAACGTCTCCTCGCAGTCGAACGGGATCCAGGCGAACTGCCCGCTATGGTCGTTCAGAAATCCCGGGGCGAGGCACACGCCGCGCTCAGCCGCGACATTGGTGCGCGTCGTGTCGTGGTCGGGACTGTTGAAATAATCTATTTTTCCGGTCGTGATCAGACGGTGCTGAACGGCGCGGAGCGCCTGGGGCGAGCCGCCTCCGACCATAAGAGTTCTGCCGTAAAGATCGCTCTCGGTTATCACGTTTTTTGCGGCGAGCGGATCGTCGCGCCGCGCGATCAGATAAACGCGGCTTTCAAAAAGCTCGCGGACGGTGATGCCCGGGATCTGCTTTGTCTGTTCCCTCAGCGCGAAAAGGATATCCGTTTCGTTTTTCAAAAATCCGTCCATTCCGTTTTCATACTCGAATTTCGGAACGATCTGAACGTCCGGGTATTCCTTTGCAAAAAGCCGCATCGCTTCCGGCAGAAAATACAGCGCCTCGCGCACCATCATGCTGACCGAAATACTGTCTTTATACTTTGCGCTGAAATTCTGCCCCTGCTCGATCGCCCGCTTGAGCTCCTCACGCATTCCGGCAAGAAACGATACGAACTGCGCGCCCGCCGGAGTGAGTGAGGCGCCTTTTCCGCTCCGCTCGAAGACGGTAAAGCCGATCTCATCTTCCAAAAGCTTGATCTGATATGAAAAAGTCGGCTGGCTGACAAACTGATTTTCAGCCGCGCGGCTGAAATTCAGCGTCCGCGACAGTTCTATGCAGTAGTCTATTTGTTTTGTTGTCACGTCATACCTCCGGTAATTTAATATTTCTATTGATTATAGCATATTTGAATTGGACTTTTCAATATATCCGTGATAGAATATGTGTGAAATCAAGAGCCGGAGGTAAAAATACATGGCAAAAACACTGATCGCGTTCTTTTCCAGAGCGGATGAAAACTATTTCGCGGGCGCGATGCGCTACGTCAAGGTGGGGAACACCGAGATCGTCTGCGATCTTATGAAAGAGATGATCGAAGCCGACGTTTTCAAGATCGAAATGAAAAAACCTTATTCGCCGGTCTATATGACCTGCATCGAGGAGGCGAAAAAGGATCTGCGGGAAAAAGCGAGACCGGAGCTCGTTTCGTATCCCGAGAGCATCGACGGATACGATACCGTCATTCTCGCCTACCCGAATTACTGGGGAACGGTCCCGATGGCGGTGGCGACCTTCCTTGAAAGATACGATTTTACGGGCAAGACCATCCTGCCGCTCTGCACGAACGAAGGCAGCGGAATGGGTTCGAGCGAACGCATGATCAGACAGTGCGCGCCGGGCGCGGACGTGAAAAAGGGTCTGTCGGTCACGGGGTCCGACGCCGCTTCTTCCGGCTCTGCCGTGAAGCGCTGGCTTTCCGCCAACGGGCTTGTGTAATGAAACCGCCGCTGCTGATTTCAGCTTTCTTAATGCTTGCGCTGCTGTGCTCGTGCGGCGCGGGAACACCGCCCCGAACGGCGGCGGATGCGATCCGGGAAACCGGACAGCCGCCCGAAAGCGCAGTATCTGAAACGGAGGAAGAAACAGTCATGAAGTATGATTTTTCGGCATTTACAAACGTTAAAATAACGGGCGCGGAGCTTTCGCGGCTGAATGACGACGAGCTTTCCGTTCTTTACGTTCAGGCGCGGTACTGTCAGGCGATGACCGAAGCGGATATCGAAACGCTGCGTGAGATCGTTTCGGAGGATATGACCTTCACTCACATGAGCGGATTGAAGCAGACGCGCGAGGAATATTTCGCCGATATAGCGGACGGAAAACTGAGATATTTCACGATCGGGATCGAAGACCCGGTGATCCGCGTGGACGGCGGCAAAGCGACGGTGACCTTTACCTCGGTGCTGAACGCCAACGCCTACGGCGCGCGCGGCACATACAGAATGAAAGGTACGCATCACTACGAAAAACGCGGCGGCAGATGGATCGCCGTGAACGGATAAGGAGGCAGCTATGCGAAAACTCAGATCGTTATGCATTCTTCTGCTTCTTGCGCTGACATTTACGGGCTGCGCGGCGAACGGAAAAACGACGGATACGACCGTATCAACAAACGAATCGACCGGCTTATCGCCGGAAGTCACGACAGATGAAACGAATGATCCGGCTTCTGCGGATGAGCCGCAGAAAACGCCGGATGACGGAGGATATCCCGTGTTTGATTTTACGAAAAAGACCGTTACGCTGAACAGCGGCTGTGAAATGCCGATCCTCGGACTCGGAATGTTCAATCTTTCGTCCTCGCAAGCCGAAAATTCGACCTACTGGGCGCTGAAAGCGGGCTTCCGTCTGATCGACACCGCCCGTATCTACGGCAACGAGACGGCTGTCGGAAAAGGGCTTCGCCGCGCGATCGAGGAAGGGATCGTGAAGCGCGAGGACGTGTTCATCACAACGAAGATGTGGACGAGCGACTTTGACAACGGCGACGCCGCGATCGACGCGTCGCTCGAGCGGCTCGGCGTGGACTATATCGACCTGATGATCCTGCACCACAGCCAGCCGAGAAATGACGTCGCGGCTTATCAGGCGATGGAGCGCGCCGTCAAAGACGGTAAGCTGAAGTCCATAGGGCTTTCCAATTACTACGAGCCGGACGATTTCGACCGCCTTGTGAACGCCACCACCATTAAGCCCGCGCTTTTGCAGAACGAAACGCACCCCTACCACCAGAGCGGCAAGATGAAGGAGCATATCGCAAAGTACGGCACAGTGCTTGAAAGCTGGTTCCCGCTGGGCGGGCGCGGCAACACGCAGACGCTCTTTAACGATCCGACGATCAGTGCGATAGCCGCCGCTCACGGCAAATCCTCCGCGCAGATCATCATCCGCTGGCATTTGCAGGCGGGCAACATCTGCATCCCCGGCTCGTCGAACGAACAGCACATCATCGAGGACTACGACGTCTGGGATTTCGAGCTCAGCGAAGACGAAATGGCGCGCATGACCGCGCTGGAAAAAGACGAACGCTTTGCAGATTATTGATAAGGAGAACAAGCATGAAACACATAAAGAACATTTTGTCAGCGCTGCTTGCGCTTGTGATGATCTTGGCGCTCGCCGCCTGCGCGGGTGGCGGTCAAACGCCGGGAACGGCTGCCGGGTCGGAAAGCAAACCGGCAAACACTGCCGCGCCGTCCGGCAAAACCGGATCGGGCGCTTTAAGCGGCACGGATGAAACGGCAAAGCCTTCGGAAAAGAAGACCCTCGTCGTGTATTTCTCCCGCACCGGCGAACAGTACAACGTCGGCGTGATCGACAAAGGCAACACGGCGATCGTTGCGGAGATGATCGCGGAAAAGACCGGCGCCGATCTGTGGGAAGTGCTTCCCGCGGACGATCATTACCCGATGACGTACAAAGAGCTCACGGACGCTGCAAAAAGAGAGCAGAACGACAGGGCTCGCCCGGCTTACAAAGGGACGGTTCCCGATCTTTCCGAATACGATACCGTGTTCATCGGCGCTCCCGTATGGTGGGGCGACTGGCCGATGATCATGTACACCTTCTTTGAGCAAAACCGCGACGCGCTCGCCGGTAAAACGCTGATCCCGTTTTCCACGCACGAGGGCAGCGGGCTATCCGGCTTCGATAAAAAGCTCGGTTCGGCTGTTCCCGGGGCGACAGTCGGAAAAGGACTTGCGATCCGCGGCAGCGACGCGCAGAACAGGCGGGACGGCGTAAGAGAAAGCGTGAACGTCTGGCTGAAGGATCTTGGCTTCTGAAATAAAAAAACGTAAAAACTCAAAAAACGATTGAAAAGGAGAATCACTATGGAAAACGTAAAACTCAACAACGGAATCACCTGTCCGGTCGTGGGCATCGGAACGTTTATGCTCTCTCCCGCGGACGCCGAAAACAGCGTGCGCGAGGCGCTGAAAATGGGATACCGCCTGATCGACACGGCGAACGCCTACGTCAACGAACGAGCTGTCGGGCGCGGAATGAGGGCGAGCGGCGTAAAGCGTGAGGAAATTTTCCTTTCGACCAAGCTCTGGCCGAGCGAATACGAAAATCCGAACGCGGTCGATGAAACGCTCGAACGCCTCGGCGTCGGATATGTCGATCTGCTTTATATCCATCAGCCCGCCGGAAACTGGCTCGCCGGTTACCGTCAGCTTGAAAAGGCGTACAAAGAGGGCAAAGCAAGATCCATCGGTATTTCCAACTTTGAAGGCAAATACATCGCCGAGCTTGAAACGAAATGGGAGATCGCGCCGCAGTTCATTCAGGTGGAGGCGCACCCTTATTTCACGCAGAAGGAGCTGCGCGTGACGCTCGACAAATACGGCATCCGGCTCATGAGCTGGTATCCTCTCGGACACGGCGACAAATCGCTGATAAACGAGCCGCTTTTTGCGAAGCTCGGCAAAAAGTACGGCAAGACTCCCGCTCAGGTGATCCTCCGCTGGCATACGCAGATGGGATTCGTCGTGATCCCCGGATCAAAGAACGTCGACCATATCCGCGACAATCTGAATATCCTCGATTTCGCTCTGACGGATGAGGAAATGGCGCAGGTCGCAAAGCTCGACAAAAACGAGCGCTATTACCACCGCACCGACGCCCAGCTTACGCAGTTCGCCGCATGGAGACCGGGATTTGAAAAATAACAGCCGTTAATTGCAGTGACCTCGGCATTTCCGCCGGGGTCACTTATTATCTTCGGATCGTGCCGAAGGCACACATCATTCAAAAAAGCGTATTTTGTCTTGCGACAAAAAACGCTTTTTTGCAGATGCACTTTTATCTTGCCGAGCCGGCATGTGTCGGACTATTCCGACAGACTCTCCAAAGCGCGCATAATTGCCGGAACAAGTACTTGCTTTCTGGACATCCCGGGATTGAAATCGAATGAGACCCCATCAAAAGTCACGTCCGTGAACGCGCTTCTTATCACATCCGCCGCGGTGTCATCGGACGGCACGATAAAGGTCCTGGAAATACCGTCGTGAAAAATGTTGATCTGGGCAAACGCCATATCCATTCCGGCCGCAGCCGCCGCCGAAGGAACGATCTTCTTCATTCGCTCCGACATATCTTTGGCGTCATCTTCGTCATATACGCTTATACAGCCGATAGAATACTTTTTACCGCCGGCTTCATATTCCTTATAGTCGCTGTAAAAGATCTCCTCGTCCGACATTCCTTCATAAGAGATCGATTTTTTATACATATCACGATACAAAGCGTCTTTATCGGAGATCCCCGCAAGATCGCAAAGTGCCTTTACCGCCTCGCGGTCTGCGGTCGTAGTGGTAGCGCTTTGAAAATTACCCGTGTCCGAGAGGATCGCTCCAACCAAAAGAAACGCCGTCTGTTTATCCGGCTCGATACCGTAATTGCGGTATCGGATCCAGACGATCGTGCCGGTCGATCCGAGAGGTCTTGCGTCATAGATGATCTGGTTGCCGGTCTGCACGTAACCGTCGTTGTGATGGTCTATGATGGAAATAATATTTGCCTTATCTATGCCGTCTGCCGATTGCGAATAATTGCTGTGATCGATCAGAACAAAATTCAAGCCGGATGCATCCTCCATCAGCGCGGGCGTTTCCGCTCCGGCCTCTTTCAGAATAAATTCGGTTTCTTTGTTGATGTTGCCAAGCACTACGGGAATGGCGTCATACCCCATTTTTTTAAGTAAAGCCGCGTATGCAATGGAACTGCAAACCGTGTCCGCATCCGGACTCTTATGCCCGGTAACATAGATCTTCCCTTCAATGCTTCCGAGTCCTTCAAGTTCACTCCGGTTCAAAAGAACGTTCAGTTCCTGTTCTTTCCGGTTTTGCGCCGCTTCATACTCTTTCCCGATAAAGAAACAGCAAAATCCCGTTACTAAAACAAGAAGAACGGCACAGCCTAAAGCAACCCATTGTTTTGTTTGTTTCATTCTTTACAATTCCTCCGTAAATCCCGATTTGTCGATTTCATTATATCATAAAAATGTGAATTTTTCAGCCCCTGCGATCCTCTTTTGCCGTATTTATCGAAGCGATGAGCATTACTCGGATCGAGGCGCGGGCGGCGCGGTTGTCCGCTTATGGATATGTGATACCATTTTTGTGTGAATAAATCAAGGGGAACGGGAGAAATGAGAGAATGGGAACTAATGAAGACGGCTCAAAGCGCCTAATGAAGTCGTTCGCTTCGCTCACTAATGAAGACGGCGGCGACGCCGCCTAATGAAGCGAAGTCGCCCCTGTTTTTTAATTAGCGAACGCAGTGAGCGTCTTCATTTCTTCATTAGCGAAGCGTCTTCATTAGCCCCCGTGGGCGGGGCGACTTCATTGAAAAAGGACTTGCAATGCAAGTCCTTTTTCTGAAAGCGGCGGTCAATTCAGATGCAATCATTTTCAAGTGTCAAACGACGTTTAATTGCGGAGACGATTTCTGTTTCCGACTCCTTACCGAACTCATACAAGGTAAAGGTGACTGTGTCGCCGTTTATGAGTTTGATTGAATAAAAGGTAGTGTCTTTGGCGTAAACTCCGCCGAGCAACGAGATTATCAGCGCAAATACACCGTGATCTCCTTTGCGAAGCTTACTTTCAAAGGAACAAACGGAATCAAATTCAATGAGTGTTTTCGAAAAAGCCGTTTTTCCGTTTATGATTGCGCCTCTCGGAAGAGTGATCTGACGGTCGTCAACGGTCAAATATCTGCTTTTTTCGGCAAAAAAGATTGCTAAAAACAAGATAAACAGGAGAAATGAAAAAATCGTCAACGGAACAGCTATTGATACGGAGAGAAGTTTCAGAACAAGTATCAGAACAGCGGCTAACAATACTATTCCAAAGAGAATCAAACAAAATAATATTATCTTTAACGAACCGCTGACATACTTCTTCATTTTTTCTCCTATTTTACTTTTTTGCTTTCGACGTGTTGATGCATCGTTATACCGTCAAACCGGCATTTGTCGTTGCTTTATTTTACTTGCTCAAATCGCTTTTTCATAACTTCACGATCATATTCAAGGAAAAACGGTTCAAGCAAACGATAGAATTCCTGCATTTTCTTGTATGTTGAAAAAACTATATCACAACCCCGATCATCGTATACGGAAAGAATACACTCGTTTTCAAACGATACAAGACTGACTTCTGAATTGTTTTCGTCAGCGAGCTGCCTTTCGAGCAGATCAAGATCGTCAAATCCCGCATCGTCCGCGTAGCATACGATGCGGTTTCGACGGATTTCGTCATCAGCAGGATCGTCATAGGTTTTTAGCCCCTTAACGCTTACGTGGCGATAATTCATCATATTTTCCAAAAGAAAGCGCAGAGCTCGAGTTTCGCTGTTGAGTCTATTTTCAATCATCTCGCTCGCATTGTCGCCATATTCATTCTTTTCGGCGCTGCCACTATCCGACCAGTCATAAATCCATTGATTAAAAATGATTGCATCCGCCTTATGGGGAAAGAGTATCTGATAAATCTCTGACGCTCTTTTGCGTGCTTGTCTCATATACTCTTCGTTTGTATCTCCGATCCCGAGCTCACACCTGAGTGCATAAGGATTGTTGTAAAAGTATGGCTGAATGTAATCAAACGTTCTATCAAGTATCATTTCTTCAATTTTACTGCTCATAATCAATCCCTTTTTTCACAGATTCCGATTTTCTGATTGCATTACAACATAAATATGTATTTTTTCAATCCCGGCTGTTTTCTTTCGACGTGTTGATCGAGGCGATGAGCATTACGCGGATCGAGGCGCAGGCGGCGTCGAGCGATTTATACTTCTGCTCATCGATATAATCGGTTTTGTATAACAATTCGAGCCAATAGCCCGTTTCGTTCGCTTCCTTGAGCGCGATCTGCAGTTTGGAGATGAAATCCGGCTTGCCGTGGGCGTACTGCGCTTCGCGGATATTCGCGCCGATGGACGTGCCGGAACGCCCGATCTGGTTGGAAATGATCGTTTCGTGTTTTGATTTTAAGTCTTTGACGAGGTTGATTATTTTAACAGCGAAGTCCATTGACTGAACGGATAATTCATCATTACGCATTTTATTCACCTCCGACGATATGGTAACACATAATTGTGACTTAATCAAGAGAAAGGGAGAAATGAGAGAATGGGAACTAATGAAGACGGCTCAAAGCGCCTAATGAAGTCGTTCGCTTCGCTCACTAATGAAGACGGCAACTCCGTTGCCTAATGAAGCGAAGTCGCCCCTGTTTTTTAATTAGCGAACGCAGTGAGCGCCTTCATTTCTTCATTAGCGAAGCGTCTTCATTAGCCCCGTGGGCGGGGCGACTTCATTGAAAAAGGACTTGCAATGCAAGTCCTTTTTCTGGTGGGGGAAGGTGGATTCGGACCACCGAAGTCAGTGACAACAGATTTACAGTCTGCCCCCTTTGGCCGCTCGGGAATTCCCCCAAATATGGAGCTGGTGAACGGAGTCGAACCATCAACCTGCTGATTACAAATCAGCTGCTCTGCCATTGAGCCACACCAGCATTGCTGAATCGCTTCGTTCTCTCAGCGACGGAGCATATTCTATCACATCGCGGAGCGTTTGTCAATACTTTTTTTGAAAAAATCGGGAAAATCGGCGAGGCAAAATCTTTTCAAACGTTTTCTTTGTCACGCCGTGCCGAAAACCGGCTGACGCACGTATCTTTCACGTGCGTCGGTTTTGCCGGTACAGGGCTTTTCTTTTTATCCTGCGCGCTTTTATATTTCGCTCAGGCGGGAGAGGATCACCTTCGCCGTCTTTACGAGCTCGTCCGCGGTCTCGGGGACGGCGTCCACGTAAGAGGAAAGCTTTGTTTCATAGGAGGTAAGCGTATCCTCGAAGCTCTTTGCGGAAAGGCGGTTTTTATGAGCGAGGCGGGAGGCGACGTATCCGACATTGCCGTTTCCGAGCTCTGCGACCAGAGTGTGTCTGAAGCCGGAGGAAGCCTTTATTTCAAGACCTATCTCGGTGAATACCTCTCCGGGGACGGAGACGAGAGCAGCAGAGGCGACGCGTATACCCTGCATCGGGATGCGGCGGGGCTCGCGCTTTTTGCCGGAGCTCTCCGCTTCAAGGATATTGCAGATATCCCTTGCGAAGATCGCGTTTACCGCATCGGAGCTGCCGAGGTTCTTTTCCGCCCATTCCTTTTCCTCCGGCGAGACCTCGCGCCTTTTTATCTCGACGTATTCGTGAGTGAAAGCAAGATCGTCCGCGTCCGAAAGGGGAGCCTTTTCCCTTGCCGCGAGCACGTCCCATGCGAGTATGCGCCCCATCTTTTTCCAATGATCCTTATATGACGCAAGGCGCGGCTTTGTGAAATCGAAGTGGTTGATGTTGCCGCAGCAGCCGTTTACAAAGACGCTGACGACGTTTTCGCCGAGCTCGCGCTTTATGATCCTCGACGTCTCCGCGGGATAATCGCCGCAGTATTCGGTCCCGCCGACCGTGTCGAGATGGCAGGCGAAATTGGTGAGGACCGCGATGGGCTCTCCCGTTTCCGCGTCGTCAAAGCGGATCACCTTCACGTCGGGGTCGATCGGCCCCTCGCTTTCAACGACGTCGGGATTCACGAATCCCGGATTCATTTTGACTCTGCCGTCCCTGAGATAAAAGCGTCTGTTGAACGAAATGTCTCTTTCCGTCGTTCCGGCGCTTCCGACAAGGGCGTTTCTGCGCGAGTCGAAGGCGATCTTCACCGCGTCCGCCGCCTTTCCCGCCGTGGCGAACGCGCATTCGAGATCCGCCTTGCCGCCGTAAAGATCCATGTCAATGGGCGACGCGGTGTGCGCGTGAGTCGAGGCGACGAGGATGTTTTCCGGATCTATGCCCGTAAGCTCAGACGCACGCTCGCGCACGGCGAGAGCCATTTTTTCGGTCCCGCCCAGAGAATCGAGCACGACTATCGCGCACGTTCCGTTTTTGCCTTCAAGCACGAGAGCTTTCGAATAAAGCTCCGTCTTGATACCCGTGGAAAGCCGGGAATTGAAATAACCGGGGATCTCTTTTCCGAGCCCGGGAGTTATAACGACCTCCGCCGCACCTGCTTTCAGCATGGCTTTTTCTCCTTATTGTTCCGTGGTTTTGATTTTCATGCCGCCCTTTTGCGGCTCGCACTGATCCGCAAATCGCCACGGTATTTATAATATGCGGCATGGAATGCCGCAAGGGGCGATTTGGCAGCGCGAAAAAATGAGGTTCGCCCGGATCAAAGATTGTTTCGCGCTATATCCGCGTCGAAAGGACCGGCGACCATTTTGCGCGGAATTCCGTAAACGTGCCCTCGTCTATGGCGTCCCTTATCCTTTCCATCAGCGTATTGTAAAAATACAGATTGTGTGTGACGCAGAGCCGGAAACCCAGCATCTCGCCGACGTTCAGCAGATGGCGGATATACGCCCTCGAATAGCGTCTGCAAACGGGGCAGCCGCACTCTTCGTCTATGGGACGCGTGTCCGTCTCGTATTTCTTGTTGTTGAGGTTTATCACGCCCTCGTGAGTACAAAGGTTCCCGTGGCGCGCGTTGCGGCTCGGCATGACGCAGTCGAACATATCTACTCCGCGGTACACGCCCTCGATGATGTTCGAGCAGGTGCCGACGCCCATCAGATACCTCGGCTTGTCCTTCGGCATGAAGGGCTCGACCTCCTCTATGATGCGGTACATCTCCTCGGTGGGCTCGCCGACGGCGAGACCTCCGATGGCGTAACCGTCGAGATCGAGCTCGGCGATCTCCTGCATATGACGTATGCGGAGATCGGCATAGGTGCTTCCTTGATTTATTCCGAAGAGCATCTGCGAGGGATTTACCGTGTCGGGCAGGGAATTGAGCCTCGTCATTTCCGCCTTGCACCGCGCGAGCCATCTCGTGGTGCGCTCCACGGACGCGGCGGCGTAATCGTACTCCGCGGGGTTTTCCACGCATTCGTCGAAAGCCATGGCGATGGTGGAGCCGAGATTCGACTGGATCCTCATGCTTTCCTCGGGACCCATGAATATCCTCTTGCCGTCTATGTGGCTTGCGAACGTGACGCCCTCTTCCTTGATCTTCCGCAGTCCCGCGAGGGAGAAGACCTGGAATCCGCCGCTGTCGGTCAGGATCGGACGGTGCCAGTCCATGTACTTGTGGAGCCCGCCGCATTTTTTTATGATCTCGTCACCGGGTCTGACGTGGAGATGGTACGTGTTGGAAAGCTCCACCTGACATTTCAGCTCTTCGAGATCGGCGGCGCCGAGCCCGCCCTTTATGGCTGCGCTCGTACCGACGTTCATGAAGAGGGGTGTCTGCACGGTGCCGTGCACCGTTACTATCTCGCCGCGCCTCGCGCGGCTTTTTTCGTCTTTTTTTATCAGTCTGAACATTATCCGATTATCATTCCGAAGAGTCTCGACGATCTGTCTATGCCGCAGTATTTTTCCACCGCCGCTTCAAGACCGTTTTCTCTTGCAAAGGAGGATACCTCTTTTGCCGTGTCGTTCGGTATGGGATCCGAGGGATCGAAGGAGAATCCGAGCTTTATCGCCTTTGCGATCGTCTCTGGATATACGCCGTTTTCAAGACAGAAGAGAGCCGCGCCGGTGAGTCTGTCCCCGGGGGCGAGCTTTCTCTTCGGGTCGGCTCCGACTCTCGCCACGGTGTCGCCCAAAAGCTTGTTGCCGTATCTTTCGATGAGATCGTCGCCGTGCTCCTCGAGCTCCGCGATATCGGTGCCGAACGCTCTCGAAAGGGCGAGCGCGCTCTCGTGAAGGGCTGATTTCACGGTCTTTCTTATCTCTTCGTCGCCTATCGCTTCCCAGATGTACTTATATCCCTTTTCAAAGCCGTAATAAGCGCAGACGCAGTGGCTCATGTTGTGCATGAACAGCTTTCTCTTTATGTAATAGTCGAAGGGCTCGTAGGGGATCAGCGCGGCGATGGCGGGGAGCTCGCCCACGGCGCCGCTCTTGTCGGTGTATATCTTGTTGTAGTTTTCGACGACGATGGTCAGCGGATTCTGAGCCGTAAGCTCCTTCGAGGGAGCGGGGACCATGCATCCGATGGACGACTGGCACAGACCGATATGGCTTTTCGCGTACTTCATCTCATCCTCGGAAAGAAGGGACGAAAGGAGCTCCCAAACGTAAAGATGAACGTCGATCTTGTTCTCGCAGAGAATGAAGTTCAGCGGTTTTTCGTTTTTTTCGGCGCATCTGTGCTTTATCACGGCGGCGATGGAACGGGAAATGATCGGGAGCACGTTCACTCCGCAGGCGGTGGCGGCGATATCGCATCCGTCGGTCTCACTGCATATCAGATCCATGTTTCTTCCGTCTATCGCGCGCACGTTGTTTACGACTCTCTTGTCGTAAACGCCGTTCTGCGCCACGTAAAGGGGATAACAGCCGTCGCTGTTCATCCTGTCGCTTATTTCCTTGTTGACCTCCACGAAGACGACCTCGTAGCCGGCTTCCGAAAAGATCCTTCCCGCGAGTCCTCTGCCGATATTGCCGGCTCCGAAAACTACCGCTTTTTTCATATTGACATCATTCTCCTTTTGTATCGCCGCACCGCCTTTTTTCGCGGACGGCTGTCTTTCAAAATACGCCTTTGACGCCTTCTCGGCGGTGCCGTCTCTCAGACTTCTGAAAAAGTCCTTCAGTACGGCGGCGCAGGCGTCCTCCATCAGCCCGAAAACTATCTCGGGTCTGTAATTTTCGCCGCAGGCATTCAGATCCGTCATCGATCCGAACGCGCCGTTTTTTCTGTCGCGCGCTCCGACGAACACGCGCCTCACACGGGCGTTTATTATCGCGCCGGCGCACATGGCGCACGGCTCGAGCGTCACGTACATATCGCAGTCCGAAAGTCTCCAGCCCGAGAGCTTTCCGTTGGCTTTATCTATCGCCTCGATCTCGGCGTGGGCTACGGCGCGCTTTTTCGATTCGCGCCGGTTCGAGCCCGAGGAGATGATCTCGCCGTTTCTTACGATGACGGCGCCGACCGGCACCTCTCCGCGCTTCGCCGCCCTTTTTGCGATACCGAGCGCCTTTTTCATGAAATATGCGTCGCGTTCCGTAAAGGATGCGTTCATTGTTCACTGCTCCTTTTGCGCCTTTTCAGCGCCGACGCCGCGTAAGACGCCGCCGAAAATACGCCCGCCGCGAGCATCGCCGCGCGCGGCAGGAAAAGATCCCCGCCGCCGGCGTAAAGCGCGAGGGAAACGGCGTTGCACGTTCCGTGGCAGATCGCGGGCAGAAGTATGCTTTTCGAGTCAAACGCCATGGCGCCGAATATTATCCCGCATAAAAGCGCCGTAACGGCGTACGCCGCGCCGAAAGAAACGCCGTGGGCGAGAGCGAAAAGCGCCGCCTGGAACAGGACCGCGGCTTTCCCCGCGCCGCGCGAAGCGGTCATAAGCGCCTTCCGGTAGAAAAATTCCTCGCAGACCGGCGATATGACGGCGAGGGCGAGCAGCAGAAGCAGGTATCCCGCTCCGGACGTTTCCGGAAGGGATGCGCCCGTTCCGGGAATTATCCCGGCTCCCTGCGTGAGACAGACCGCAGAGACGAAAATCAGGACTTTTTCTCTTTTCGTCCCGACGAGAAGGACCTTCTCTTCGCGTTCATCCGCCTTTTCGGCAAAAAGCCTCGCAAGAGCGAAATACGCTCCGCCCGGAAGCAGCAGAACGAGCGCGCCGTATACCGCTCCCGTCGCCGCGTAAGCCTGCGCGCTGTCCGGCGTCTTTGCGAAAAGAGCCGGAAAAACGAGAAAACGCAGGCAGAGATACGCCGCGCAGATCAGCGGGACCGACAGAGCGTCGAACGTTTTTCTTTTTGCGCGCTTCATATCTTTTTGCTTTTTCAAAAATGCACTGCGGATGCAGTGCATTTTCGTACGCTTGATCTTTTGCGGATCACTTTACGTCGTTTACCAGCTTCATGATACCGTCGATCACCGCGGGCTCGGTAGCCTTTGAGCAATCGGGAACGTTGTACCAGTGGGAAGCCGCGCCGAAAGCGCCGCCTATGTCGTAGCCGCCCTTATCGAAAATCTCGTCCTTCGCGGGAGCGAGGTAGCTGAGGACTTCGTTGGCGTATCCGACGACGAATATGGATTCTCTCTTGTAGCCCATTTCGACGAGCTTGTCTTCAATGGTATTTCCGGTGATGCAAAGCAGCTCGAAGGGGATGAACGTGAATATGACGCCGTCCGCTATCTTCAGGACCTGGAGCGGAGCCTTTACCGCGGCCGCCTTGCCGTCTCTCTGCATGTCGCGGCACATTTTCAGCCATTCGATCTCGGGAAATACGCAGCGTTTGGAAACGGGAGCCTCGGTCTTGAAGAGCTTGTCGTATTCGGCGGCGATCTTCTGCTCGTATTCCTCCTCGGTGAAGAAGCCCTTCCTCGGGATCTCCTTCATTTCGTAGGAGCTCTTTATCCCGTAATTCTCGACGGGCTTTCCTTCAAGCTCGTTTATTCCCGCCTTGATGCTGTCGGAGAGCTCGGTGCCGAGCTTGTTCACGAGGTAATCCGCGGGAAGCTTTTCTCTGAGATACGGGTTGGTGTCCGCGCCTCTTCCCTGGAGGAAGACGACGGGAACGCCGGGATAGTCAACGCTCATGTTGACGGTCATGACGCCGGGATAATCTCCGGAGTACAGATAGTCGCCGAGAACGGTGGGATGAGAGGAAGCGCTGACGAGCAGACCCTTGATCGCTCCTTCGCCGTTCTTGAAAACACCGACCTTGACTCTTCTGTCGAGGTAGTCTCTTCCGCAGCGGTTGTAGATCGTCTTGAGAGGAAGGCTCGAGATACGGAATTCGAAGGTGCCTTCTTCTTCCTTGCCGACGGCGCCCGCCGCGGCTCTCGCTATGATCTCAGCCGCTCTGTACCAGTAAATGAGGTTCTTTCCGCAGGATTCGAGAACGCCGCACGCGGGACCCGTGTGGGTGTGGGTGGCGCAGAGGGCTATCCTTTCCTGAGGAACTCCGGTCATGTATCTGACGGTATCCTTGATGATCTCGGAAAGTCTGTGGTCGAATCCGCAGACATCGGCGCTCAGGATGAGGAACCTGTCGGAATCGCTCGTGCACATCGAGCAGATCTTTACGAATATCTTCGTTCTCGCTTCCTTGCCGGGCTCGAGCCTGGAGCCGTAGCCGTCCTGCATCGTTTCGTTCGGACGGGGGGTGATATCACACTGTGAAAAACTGCATTTGATCTTTGCCATTTTTATTTATTATCCTTTTTGATTTATCCGCCGGGTGTCCCGGCTTTTATTTTACGTGCCGGGATCCCCGGACGCGGATAAGCTTTTTCAGCGGCTCTCGGCGAGACTTGCCGCAGCCACGGACTGACCGACTCTCCGGCTCTTTTCGTCGGGGATGTTGAGTATCACGCTCTTTGCAAGCTCGGGGAATTCCTTTTCGAGGACTTCCTTCGCCTTTGCGAGAAGAAGCACGCCGCCTTCGCCGCTGGTGACTCTTCCCATGATGAGAACGTGCTTTATGTTGTAGAACAGAGAATAGAAGGCGATCTGATAACCGAAGTATACGCCTATCGTCTCGTAAATGCCGGCGGCTCTCTTGTCGCCCTCCGACATGAGCTTCTGAACGACTTTAAGCTTTTCAGCCGGCGAGAGGGACTCGTCGAGCTCTATTCCCGCCGCGGGCGCGAGCTTAATGACAGCGTCCTGGGAGAAATACTTGACGCCGCAGCCGTAGTCGCCGGACCATTCGTCCTTCATGGCGCTTTCGTTGTAGTCTACGGGCACGAAGGCGAGCTCGTTGAGCCATCCGGTGATGTTTCCGTTTTCGTCAACGTATCCGCCCGCTTCGCTCGTTCCCATGGCTATGCCGAGAACGTTCACGTCCTCGAGGCTCATGGCTCCCGCGAGAGCCGTAACGTCGCCGTCGTTTGCGACCTCGATCGGAATGTTTTCGCCGATCTCCTTCGCTACGTCGAGATATATGTTCTTGATATGTTTGTCGAAATCTTCGTCGGATACCTTGAGGAAGAGGGAGCCCACCATCATGCGGTTGTCGATGACGACGCCGGCGGTGGAAACGCCTATCGCGTCGACTCTCGGCATATGCTCAGCCGCCGCCTTCATGGCGCTCTTTATGCCCTCGTAGTGATACATGGGGTCGCTCTGGAGCTTGGGGAACCATACGACTTCCTCGGAGAAGACGGCTTTTCCGTCGACGACGGCGCTGACCTTCCTGTCGCTTCCGCCCGCGTCAAAGCCTATGCGGCATCCGCTGAGATGGCGTCCGACGGAGGAAGAGGAGCCGACAGCCTTCGGAGCCTTGTCCAGCGGGACGATCTCCACTTCGAAGGGTCTCTCGAAAACTCTCGACATGAAGTTTACGTCGAATTCCCTCGAGCCGCCCTTTTTGTACGCGTTTTTGATGTATTCTCCGACCTTTTCGCTGCCGGCGATGATGATCTTGTATCCGCCGTAGACCCAGAGCATGGACTTTACGATCCTCTCGATGAACTTGAAGTTCGCCTCGTCGTCGATGCCGTCTTTCAGTACTCTCGTCTTGAAAACGGAAACGTAATCCTTGTTCCTGACGGCGCCTATGACGATATCGCTGCCGGAAGATCCCGCCGCTTTTTTCTGAAATTCTCTGTAAACGACCGCCATCGGCTCAAAGCCGGGGTCGAGCGCAGCTTTTACTTTAAGATCCATGATTTATCCTCGCTTTTCGTTCTTTACTGACCGACGACGCATTTGCCGCCCTTGAACACCTTTACGACGCCGAAATCGGAATCGGCGATGAGTATGTCGGCATCCTTGCCCTTTTCGAGCGAACCCTTGCGGTCGTCGACCTTCGCCGCTTTGGCGGGGCAGAGGGAAGCCGCGTTCACGATCTTGTGGAGCGGTATTACGGAGGTGTTCTTCATCACGTTGCTCACCGCGAGATTGAGTCTCAGCATGCTTCCCGCTATCGTTCCGTCGTCGAGACGGCACTGGATGCCCTTGACGGTGGTGCGGAGCCCGCCGAGCGTGTAAACGCCGTCGGAAAGGCCGCCGGCTCTGATGCAGTCGGTGATGAGGATCATCTTGTCGCCCTTTACTTTATATACTATGTCGTAGAGAGCCTTGTTGATGTGGAACGTGTCGGCGATGACCTCGACGGTGACGTCGGTGGCGAGAGCCGCGCCCACAACGCCGGGATCCCTGTGCATAAGGGGAGTCATGGCGTTGAAGAGGTGAGTGGCGTGTCCCACGCCGTGACGGACGCCCGCCATGGCGGTGTCGAAGTTCGCCGCGGTGTGACCCATGGATACGAGCACGCCGGTGTCTCTCGTGACCTCGGAGATGCATTTGAAATCCTCGTCCATCTCGGGAGCTATCGTGATTATCTTGATTATGTCTTCGTACTTCTTTACGAAGGAAGCGTCGGGCTTAAGGATGTATTTTTCGTCCTGCGCGCCCTTTCTCGCGGGGTTGATGAACGGACCCTCGACGTTGACGCCGATTATCTCCGCGCCGTTCCAGCTCTTGCTTTCGCTTTTCTGATTTCTCGCGGTATCGAGCGTCTTTTCGATATCCGCCATCGCCACGGTCATGGTGGTGGGAAGGAAGGAGGTGACGCCGTTTTTGATGATGCCCTCAGCCATTCCTCTTATGGAGTTTTCCGGATCGTCCACGGACTCAAAGCCGTTGTAGCCGTGGATGTGTATGTCCACGAGACCGGGAGAAACGTAATTTCCCTTTGCATCTGTGATCTCCGAAACGCCGGAAGGATCGAAGCACGCGCTCGGGACAACGCCTTCGATCTTGTCGTCGAAGAGAACGACCGAATCGCCGTAAACGCCGTCCGGAAGGATAACTTTACCGTTGATTATAGCTTTCATTTCTGATCTGACTCCTGTATATGAACTGGTATTTATTTTATCGCCGCGCGCGTAAAACTCCGGAAAGAGGGAAAAACGCGAAGCGCGGCGCCGCTTACCGCTTTATGGATTATTATATCAAGACGGCACTTGTCTGTCAAGGTTTTTGAGCCTTGCGGCGGAAAAACGGACAGCCTTCTTTTTTGCCTTGCCGTCAGTTTTTGACTTCTCTCGCCTTGTGCTCCGCCGAGATGTCGCCGTGCTTTACGAAGAGCATGGTGACAAAGGAGAGCGCCACGAAGAAGACGGTGTACGGGAAGAGGGCGGAATAACCCGCGACCGTGCCCGCCTGAGCCTCGACGATCTCGATCAGTGCTCCGGAGAGGATCGGCGTCACGATCTGCGCCGCCATGGAGAAGGTGTAGTAGTAGCCGGTGTATTTTCCTATGTCGCCGGAGCGGCTTATCTCGACGACCATCGGGAAGCTGTTCACGTTTATCGCCGCCCAGGCAAAGCCGATGAGCGCGAAAAGGACGTAAAGGAACGGCGAGAAGGTCTGTCCGAAGAGACCGACGGCGCCGAAGCCCGCCGCGAGGCAGGCGACGCCTATGAGTATCATGCGGCGTCTTCCGATCTTCGAAGAAATGATGCCGATCGGTATGTAGGTGATTATGGCGCCGCCCTGGGCGATGGTGAGGCAGAGGGAGGCGCTTCCGGTGCCGAGCCCCCATACGTTCTCCGCGTATCTCGTGAACGCCGTGGTGACGGCGTTATATCCCATGAACCACAGGAAAACGGACGCGAGGATGAGTATCAGACTGCGTCTTACCGCCGGGGAAAGCTCCGCTTTCTGCTTTTTCTGACCCTTTATGAACTCGTCCACGTTGTCCTCGTCCACCTCGGAAATGTCCGGAACGTAGTCCTCGTTTTTCGGAACTCCGTAGTTTATGTCCTCCATCTCTTTTTTCAGCTTCTTTTCGTTGACCGTGCAGAAGAGCACGAAGACGGCGACAGCCATGAGAGCGGCGACGCAGATGAAGATGGCGGTGTAGTTTTCTCTTTCACCGTCTCCGACCTTCTTGATGAAGATCATGCTCATGACGAGGGTATAGATACCGCCGAGGGAACCCATGAGGTTGATGACCGCGTTGCCCTTGCTTCTCAGGGGCTTGGGCGTTACGTCGGGCATGAGGGCGACCGCGGGGGAGCGGTATACGCTCATGGAAAGCAGCAGCGCGCCGAGAGCGACGAGGAAGGGAAGCATGAGCGCCGGATCGTCAAGGAACGAGAGGACGACCGTCAGCGCGACGGCTCCCGCCGTTCCTCCGATTATGAAGGGGATGCGCTTTCCCTTTTTGTCGGAAAGGGCACCGAACAGCGGCAGAAGGAATATGGCGAGGATGTTGTCTATCGCCATTATAAAACCGGTGAGCGTCTCTCCGAGACCGAACGTCTTTTCGAGGATCTTCGGTATCACGTTGTCGTACATCTGCCAGAAGGCGCATATGGAAAAGAACGCCAGTCCGACGAGCACCGTCCTTTTGTAGTTGAGTTTCATTGTCCGTTTTCCTCCGTACGGTTTTTTCGCGGCGTCAGCCTCTGTCGTCGAGAAGGGCTTCAAGCGCCGCTTTGTATACTTCACCCGCTTTGTAAAGATCCGAAAGCGGGATCCGTTCGTTTTTCTGATGCTCCGTTGCGATATTTCCGGGGAACAAGGGTCCGAAGGCGACGATGTTGTCCATCGCCCTGGCGTACGTTCCTCCGCCTATGGTGAAGGGCTCGGAAGTGTCGCCGGTCACTTTTCTGTACGCGTTCACGAGAGCGCTCACGAGCTTTCCGTTTTTGTCCTTGTATACCGGGCGCTTGTGCTCCGATACGTCCGTCGTGAAGCCGTAGGGCGCGCATTTTGCCGCGACGGCGTCCCTCACAGCGTTCCCGTCGCAGGTCACCGGATATCTTATGTCGATGACGATCTTCACGTTTTCCCCGACCTTTTCTATCGTGCCCACGTTGAGAGTGAGAGCGCCGCTGAGACCGTCGGAGAGGGCGCAGCCCATAAGACTGCCGTCCGTGGTCATGCCGAAGCAGTCGCGGAAGAACCGCGTTATGCCGCTTTCGCATCCGTCTTCAAGCGCCGCCTTCATGAGAGCGCAGATCGCGTTCACGCCCTTTTCGGGAGTGCTCCCGTGGGCGGGGACGCCGCTTGCGGCGTATTCCTTTCCGCAAAGAGTCGCCCGGCAGGAGTCCGGCACCACGTTATGCGCCGTCCCGCCCGAAACGTCGCCGATCCCGAGAGAGGAGGCGCGCGCGCAAAGCTCGAGTATGAGTATGCCCTTTTCGCCGTATACCGCGGGGAAATCCGCGTCCGGAGTGAAGCCCATGGTCGGGAGCTCCTCGCGGGACTTGTAAAGCTCCATATCGGTCCATTCGCCGTTTTCCTCGGTGAGACCGAAGATTATCCTTATGCGCTTCCCGGGCTTTTCGCCTTTCGCCGCGTATTCGTCGAGTATGTCCTTCATGGCGAAAACGCATAGCATGGCGGGACCCTTGTCGTCCACTATGCCTCTGCCGTAGCCCACGCCGTCCTTTACCGTCAGCCCGAAGGGAGGGCATTCCCATCCGCTTCCCTCGGGAACGACGTCGAGGTGAGCGAGGATACCGATCAGCTCGTCGCCCTCGCCTATCTCGGCGTAACCGACGGTGTCGTCGATGACCTTCGTGCGAAAGCCGAAGGAATCGCACAGACCTATCACGTATCCGAGAGCGTCGTGACAGCCCTTTCCGAAAACGTATCCGCCTTCGCCGCGGTCCGTAACGCTCCTTATCGAAAGAAGTCCTTCGAGCGCCTTCAAAAATTCCTGTTTTTCCATATCCCGTGTTACTCCTTTGCTTCGGCGCCGCCGTATGCTCCGGGACGCAGCGCGCCGTTTGTCTCTATTATGTCGGCTCCGTATTCGCCGACGCATTTTTCAAGCTCTTCCTTTTCGGAAATGATCCACACGCCCACCTTGCCGTACCGGGAAAGAAAAGCGCATATCTCCGCGTCCGCCTTTCTTTTTTTGCACCACGAGGTCGCCGCGTTGTCGTAGGGCGCCCATATGACGAGTCTGCCCGGCGCGGCTTTTGCGAGCCTTTCCGCCGTTTCGGGCGTGACGTCGCCGTCGTAATGCATCTCGCTGAGAGGAAAGGCTTTCGCCGCGTATTCGAAGAAATCCGCGGTCCTGCACGTGAAACCGACGCTTCGCTCCGCGCCGGAGCGCCGCACGTCGTCAAAAAGGCGGTCCTTCACGTCGTCGGGGAACGATTCGATCACGTTGTCTATTTTGAGGGAGACGTTATTGCGCTTTATAAAGGCGAGCGCCTCCGCGAGCGTCGGGATGCGCGTTCCGGCGAATCTTTCGCCCATGAATATCCCCGCGTCGAGCTTTTTCGCCTCCGCGAGCGTTATCCCGTCTATCCTCGCGTCGGGGGAAACGGGAGAGCCGTCGCCGTTCCTGCACGTTCTCGAAAGCGTTTTGTCGTGCAAAAGGACGACGTGCTTATCCGAGGTGAACTTCGGGTCCGTCTCTATGACGTCAAAACCCGATATCGCCGCGGATTCGAAGGCGGGGATGGTGTTTTCAGGGAAAAACGCGCTGTCGCCGCGGTGTGCCTGGAACCTGAATCCGTTTTTTGTTTTCATGTATTACCGACCGTACCTTGTTTTTTTGTCACGGCGCCGCGAGCAGTCCCGCCGAGAACGAAAGGGCGTTTGCCGCGGCTGAAAGGGCGAGAGAAAAGCGGAAGCTCTCATTCAAAAACGCCCCGTATAAAAACGCCTCGTACAAAACCGCGCATATCTCCGCGGCAATAATGAACATCACCGGATCCGCGCCAAAGCTGAAGGACAGAACGTAAAGCAGATTGAGAAGCGGATTCGTCAGCAGATTGCAGATAAGACTTGCGAGAAATCTGCGAAGCGGAGTGTTCTTTTCGCTCTTTTCGGGAAAGCGCAGAAGGCGCGGCGAAAGAAGCGGCGCCGCCGCTCCCTCGACCGCCAGGGTCAGCGCGAGGGAAAAGAGCACGCGGGAGAGCAGAGGATACATATTTATCCGTTTTCGTTATCGCCGGTTTTTTCGTCGTTTCCGGTTTTTCCGTTTTTTCCGGCGCTTTTCGGCTTTTTGTTCTCCGTCACCGCTTTCATTATCAGAACGACGGCGGCGACCGTGACCGCGATCGCGAAGAGGATGACGGTGATCGTCAGCATAAGATCCGTATCCGTGCCGAACAGATAACCTAACGGATTTTTCGGCAGTATCACGTCAAGAAAAAATTTCATACGTTTCCTTTCGCGCCGTTGGGCGCGCCGGTCCGCGATCCTTTTTTTCCGCGAACGGACCGCTTCGCGGAGGAAAGCCGGCTGTTTTTATCTGCTTCCGTCTTCAGACGAGACGGCGAAGAGTATAAGCGTCGCCACCGTTGCCGCGGTGACGGCTGCCATGTTTTTCAAAAGCCCGTCGAATTTGAACAAAACTCCCGCCGCCGTTCCGGTAAACAGTCCGATCGTAGTGATCCCGAAGGCAAATCCGGGAGAGGACGGCATGCGCGACACGAGCACTCCGAGGGAGCACGTCATGGTCATGCTGAAAAGGAAAACGCCGATAAGAGAGACGGACATAAGAGAATCGCCGATGAGCATGAACGGCAGAGCTCCGGCGAGGCTGAGAGCGGAAACGGTCTTAACGCCGTATCTGTCAGCCGCCGCGCCGCCCGCCATTTTTCCGAGCCCCATCGCTGAAAACAGCAGGACGGACTGCCATACGGATCTGTTCCATGACAGCGGTATCGCGTATCCGGCGTAAGCCCTGACGCACACGGTCAGAAACGCGAAGACGACGACCGGGATGAGAGGGAGCTTGCGGTTGTCGAATGAAAAGCCTTCCGCGGAGAAGCTTCCGTCTTTTACACACGGATCGCTCCGCAGACGCAGATCGACGGCGATAAGAGCCGCGAGAGCGCAGAGCCCGGCGGCGAGCACGGCGAAGAACGCGGGTGAATACGCTCCGCCGAAAGATGCGAGTGACATTCCCGTGACGACGCCGAAGGAGCCGCCTCCGACGAAAAGACCCGACGGAGCGAGCTTTCCTCCGGTGCCGCGGAGAGTCATCTGAGCGCCCTCGGTATGGACCATGGCGTTGCCGACGGCGAGAACCGTGAGCGCCGCGGCGTCATTGGGTATAAAAAGAGATATCACCGCCAGACCCATACCCGCCGATCCGATGGGCAGACGGGTGAATCTGTCGGTGAGCATACCGAAAAAGCCCTGGGGAAGAAACGCGAGGGCGTCGTAAAAAAACGCGGCGGAAAACCACGATCCGGAGCTTGCGAAGCGCGAATATACAATGTAGAAGCTGACGACCTCCACGGCGAAATGCACCGCGGAGTATATGATCCCGCGGGCGGATGCCGACGGAAGTTTTCCGGCGCTGTGTTTCATGAAGTCCTCACACGCTTATGCGTTTTTCAGTCTTTTGCAAGTTCCTCCGCGCGGCGCGTGCACGCCTTCATCGCCTCGTCCACGGCTTTTTCGAAGGAATACGACGAGAAAACGTCGAGAGCCGCCTTCGTGGTGCCTCCGGGCGACGTGACCATTTCGCGCAGAGCCGTCGGCGTCATGCCGCTTTTGAGGATCATTTCCGCGGCGCCCTTGAAAACGCAGGCGCAGAGCTCGGCGGCTTCGTCTTTGTCAAAGCCCTGATTCGCGGCGCCGGCGCACATCGCTTCCGCAAGAAGGAACAGATACGCGGGGCTCGAGCTCGTAAGGGAGATCACGGCGTTCATTTTTTCCTCCGGAAGAAGGAAAGCCTTACCGGAGGCGGAGAAGATCCTGAAAACGAGATCGAACTTTTCGTCCGGCACGCCGTCGCCTCTCGAAAGGGCGCTCACGCCTTCTCCCACGAGAAGGGGAGTATTGGGCATCACGCGCACCACGGCGGCTTTTTCGCCGAGCACGCGCTTTATGTACTGTATGGATATCCCGGCGGCGATCGTGACCGTGACAATCTCTCCGAGATCGAAATCGGGCGACGACGCAAGAGACGTCAGCGCGTCCGATATCTGCGCCGGCTTTACGGCGAGGAATACGATATCGCACTTTCCGGCAAGATCACGGGGAGAAGCGCAGAATACCGTACCGGGGAATCTTTCGCATTTTTCCCTCGAGGAGTCGCAAAGGCATATTTCCTCCGGGGGGACTATCCCGTTTTTTATGACGGAGGAGACGATCGCTCCTCCCATGTTCCCGACTCCGATAAATCCTATCATACCTCGTTCCAGATCCTTTTCATGTTTTCGAAGGAAAGGCGCGTGCCGTATTCGCACTCCTCCATGCCTTCGTATTCAAGATATATGTTCCCGTCGAAGGACGAGTCCTTGACGGTCTTCATGATGCTCCATATGTCCAGATCGCCCTGGGCGAGGATCGATCCGCGCAGAAAGCTTCCGCCGACGCTCCTGAACCACGAGTTTTCGCAGTTGAACGTCGAGGCGTCGCCGGGGTTGCGGTTCTCGGGACGGATATAGAAATCCTTCATATGGATCGTCTTTGCGAAACCGATCATCTTTTTCACGGCGATCTCCGGCTTTTCGTCGACGCATACGTAATTGCCGACGTCGAGCTGATGGGCGAAATTGTCCCTTTTCACGCCGGTCAGTATACGGCGCACTCTGTCGGAGCCGTTGGCGTGGAAGCCGTGATTTTCGAGAAGCAGCGTCATGCCGTATTTCGCCGCGTGATCACACACGTTCTCGTAAGTCTTTATTATGAGAGGGAGCTCGCTCTCGAATCTTTCAATGGTGTTTTCCGATATGGGACGCGAATAAGCGCAGGAATCCATCCTGAACGTGGGTATCCCGAGACGCGCGGCGGCGTCTATGTGCTTTTTCACTCTTTCAAGCTCGGCTTCGTACTGCGCGTCGTCGAGCATGAGGAAATTCGCGTTCAGCGAATAGTTGCCTATGGGAAGCCCCGTTTTTTCCGAAGCCTCCGCGAGACTTTCGAGCACCGCGGGGTCCGACGATATGTCAAAACCGAAGGGCACGAGCTCGGCGACCTCGGCGCCCATTTCGGCGAGCTTTTCAAAAGCCCGCGCGGGAGTAAGCTCTCCCGATCTTATTTTCCTCGATATCCCGTATATGGAGATCCCGAATTTTACCATGACGACGCCCTTTCGAATATCATGTCTTTCGTTCAGTCGTCCCCGTCTGTTATGACGACTGAATCCTCGGATTTGTATGCCTCCGGCAAAAACGAGCCTCTCGCCTTCGATATCGCTCCGAAAACGAGAAGATATAAAACGCTCGCGCCGAGAGAGATGAGACCGAGCGTCCCCGGAGAAAGGGAGGTGATCGCCTCGAGGACGAAATACGCGATCATCAGTATCGCAACGGGTACGAGAAGCGCAAGGAGCATAAGAAGATATGCCGTGCCGTCGCTCGTCATGACGGCGGCTTTGTCTCCGGGAGCGAGGGGATTTTTCGCTCTCGCTTTTATGACCCGTCTCTTGCCGCAGCCCACGCACGACGCCGCGCATCCCGTGCAGCCTTTTCCGGCGACAGATATGAAAACGGTCTTTTTGTCGCCGGACACCTTTTCGACCGTGCCTGTTTCAACCATTACCGACAGTTCCGTTTCCTTTTACATAAGGTCCTTGTCGTATATGGCTCTCTCGCCGCCCACGAACTTCGGACGTCTGCGGCAGAGCACGAGATTTGCTTCTCCTATTTTGTTCACGCTGACCCTGACGGGGACGCAGACCGGGATGATGTGCATTCCGATGAGAGTGGAGCCGATGTCCATACCGAGCGTGCCGGGGACCTCCTCGACAGCCGCGGGATGCTCCATCGCGCCGTAGACAATGGTGGCGAACGCTCCGCCGGCGTGGGGATGGGGCACCACGTTCACGACGGTGAGACCGTATTTTACGGCGCATTCCTTTTCAACTATGAGAGATCTGTTGAGATGCTCGCAGCACTGCGCCGCGAGATACAGACCGTTTTTCTTTATGAGAGGATAAACCCCTTCGAATACCGCTTTCGCCGCGTCGAGATTGGAGAAGGATCCGATCTTCTTCCCGCATATTTCGCTGGAGCTGCATCCGATGACGAAAATGTCGCCATTCTCGGGCTTTGCGGCGGCTATAAGTTCGCGCGCAGCCTGGGAAGCCGCCGCGGTTATCTCTTCATATCTGTCAAAATCGCTCATTTTATATAACGTATCCGGCGCGCGTCGCTTTTTGAGACGCCGTCTCTGCGCGCACCGTCCTTTATTTCAAGACAGGGAACGAGCGGCGAAGCGCCGCCTGCCCCGTTTAAATTATACCCTTGCCGGGTGAAAAAATCAAGGGTATATTATAAATTCCTTAAACTATAAACAAGAAAAACGGACACGACCGCAAAACTGGACCGTGTCCGGAAAAATCATTTCTTTTTGCTCTGCTTTGACGATTCCTCAAGCTCCTCGGCGGGGACTTCCACCGCGCGGATGCCCCATTTGAACACCTTGAACTTGTTTCCGTCGGAACCGGTCTCGAGGGTGACGATATCGTCCTTGATCCTCACGATCCTGCCGATGATGCCTCCGTTGGTGGAGACCTCGTCGCCGACGTGAAGGTTGTCTCCCCTCCCGCTGCTCTTCTCCTCCTCCACCTTCTGAGGACGGATCATCCCGAAATAGAGGAAAAGGACCATGATGACGAGAGTTCCGATAGTCATCCAAAGCTGCATCCCGCCCCCCGTTGGAGCGGCGGCGGACTCATTCAAAAAATAAAACATCGGTAATCTCCTTGATCGTTTGATTTATTTAAGTATATCATATTTTCCGGCGGTTTGCAATACCCGGGAAAGAAGCGGCGGCGTTACGGCTTTTCCGACCAGCACTTGTCGATGACGTAATCACCGACCGACGTGCTGTACTGGAGGTCGAGATCGTTGAAATGCCACCATTCCGAGGCGAGGGGCGAAAGTCCCGCGTCCGTGCAGTATTTCTGAAGGAGCACGGCGTACTCGGAGGCGTTCGGGGCGATCTCCGCCTTTTTCCAGTCGTCCGTGCGGGAGGGGACGGGCTTTGTGAAAATCGCCGCGTCATAGCTCAGATCCTGGAGCCCGGTCTGCATTTTGTATTCCGAGTACGATACGGAATCGTATATGATGAACGAGCCGCAGTTGAGCTTCGTGCGGTGGAAAAGCTTTGCTATCGTCGTGTCTATCGCGTATCCGCGCTGATGGTTCGATATTTCCATGGAGATGAACCACGTTATGGACCACGGCTTTGCCGTTATGCCTTCTTTAACCGTTTCGTTTACCGCCATGAGCTTCGTGAGGTTGACCCTCACCGCGTCCTGGAGGAACGCGGGGCGGTATCCCTCGTAAAGCACGAAGGTGTTGCCGTCGGAGATGGCGGCGTGCTGGGCGGCGCATATCTTGAACGCCATTTTATACAGCACAGGCGCCAGATATTCGGCGCGCTCGAGACGTTTGTTCATAAGATATCCGTCGTAGAACTTTTCGCCCGTCACGTTCTCGATGGCGTATCCGCGGGCGGAAAAAACGGATGACGAGGCGTTGGTGATGTTGTAAACTATGGACGGTATCACGTCCGGAAGGTTGATAAGGCAGGTGGAATGATCGACAAAGCCTCTTTTCCCGTTCGGCAGGCGGACGAGCCAGCACCCGTTGTACTGACCGATTATGGTAAATCCGTCGCCGGGCGAGAGCTCCGCGATCTTTCTTCCCTTCGTTCCCGTGACGCTCATATACTCCTCGCTGACGCCGAAGGGGGAATCGTATAAGCCCTGCTTTATCGACGCGTATCCCGATGCGCCGATTACGGGGAGCTCGAGCTGTTTTGAGATCTCGTAGAAATCCACGTTGTTATTGCCGCAGAGGAGCACGTATCCCCTCAGAGGCGGAAGAGAATCGCATCCGGACGGCGCTTTCGCGTTTGCCGCGGGGACAGGATCGACGGAAAACCGGCGAACGGCGGGATCCGCGGCTCTTTGATACGGGTTCTCCGGCGGCGTCTTTTCGCCCTCCGTTTCTTTTGTTTCCGGAGCTTCTTTCGTTTCGGGAACTTCTTTTGTTTCGGGCGCGGTTTCCGGACCGGCGTTTTCCGTGCCGGAGCCGGGAACGTCGGGCGATCCGGTGTTTTCGCCGCCGGGGGAGGTCTTGACTATGGAGCATCCGGCGAAAAGCAGGACGGCGAGAGATATGATCATCACAGCGATGATGTTTGTCCGTGATCTGTTTTTCATTTTTTTATTTCCGGTAGATCCCGGCGCTTTCAAGACCCGTTTCAGAATATCAGGTGAAGCGCCCAGAGAATAAGAAGATGGACGGGGTAAAGGACGTAGAAGAGCAGCGAGAACGCCTTCGACTTTATGCCCCTCGTCCCGTTATACATGAGAAACAGCGGTATGAACAGTACGATACCGAGCTGATAGAGGTGAGAAAAGCCGAAATGAACGTACGTCTGCGCCCAGAACAGTACGGAGACCGCCGCGAAGGAAACGAGCTGATATTTGCGGTTGCCCGCGAATATGCCGAAGGCAACGATCCAAAGAACGCCGATGTAATTCCAGTCCGCGTCTCTTGCGAGCAGACAGCAGACGCCCAGAACGGCGAGCTTGATAAGGACTATCAGCACCTTGTTCTTTATCTTCTTCGATATATCGAGCTTTACGAAATAAAGAGCGGCGAGCCCGAGGAAAAGCCCCCACATCATGCTCGTGGCGCGGTAAAAAACTTTGCCGTAAAAGCAGAGATTGTACGCCGCGTGGGAAATGACGGCGAAGATGAACAATCGAAGGGCGTACTTTTTCAGATCATGGGTGTACCGGAAGCCCTCGGCGACGAGATAACACATGACCGGCGCGCATATACGTCCGGGAACGCGCAGGACGTTCCATAATACGAGATCCGTCTGAGGCACGAACACGACGATCGCGTGGTCGAAGATCATCAGTATGAGAGTGAGGATCTTAAGAAAGCCCGCGTCGATCCCTTTGCCGCCGATAACGGGACCGTCCTTTTTTTCGAAAACAGCGGAAGCGTTCATGGCTCAGGAAAACGACCACGTTTCTTCGTGGCTTACGGTCTCGCCCGGGGCGACTTTTTTCATCGGAGATATCGTTTCAAGCTCGGTGAACGAATCGCAGGTGTATATCTCGCAGGAGCATCCGAAATCGGGATAAGTAAGGGAAGGATCGATAGTGGTGCGCTTTTCGAACGTAACTCCGTCGCGGGACGTGAAGCGGCAGACGCCCGTCGTGTTGAGCACGCCGATCTTGAAGGCGTTCTGCTTTTTCGCGGAAAACGTGACCTTTATCGACTCCTTTCCGGGAACGAAGCGTTCGTCGGCGAGCGAGCAGTAGGGCCAGAACGCCGCGGAACGGGAGGGAAGAAGCCCCTCGGAAAGAGGCGGCTCGACGATCTCCGCGACTCCGCCGGGAGCCATGACGGAAAGCGCCCAGAGGGCGAAATCGTGCGTCTTATCGGAAAGATTCGTCATGGTGTGGGTGACCTTCACGGTGTTTCCCGAGAAATCGAGCGTTATGCCGGGCTTTAAGGAGGTGACGGCGCGCACCGGGCACAAGAGCGTCACTTTGTCTCCGCTGACCAGATGATCCACCGGCGCGTTGTCGGGATAGTACGTCTCGGGAAGGCTCTCGGGAGCGCACCACAGACGGTGTCCGCCGTAGATGTGCCAGCCGCCGAGCGGCCCGTAGTAACAACCGAGCTCGTCGTCGGTCTTGACGGTCTTTCCGTGTACGTCGTTGTAAAAAACGTTCTCGCTCCCCTTGTAGGTCGCGCTTATTATCCTCGGTCCCACCTCGAGGGTCACGAGAAGGGTGACGTCCGAGGATGTCACCGACAGGCATTTGCCGTAAATGGAATAATCAGTAAGCGATGTGCGGATCATATTTCCTCCGGATTTTTCTGTGAATTTATATCTGTACCGGCGCCGTTCGGGCGCTTTATCCACGATCTTTTTCCCGCGGCGAGCGAATAAGCCTTTTCGGCTCTCTCGCAGACCTCGTACTGCCTTTTGATCTCGGGGTCGCACGACCTTGACGCCATGGCGGGCTTTGTGAAAACGGGTATGGACGAGACGCGGGATATCTCCCGGATGAGTCGTCTGCCCCTTTCGGAAAACGCGAGCACGCACGTATAAGCGGGAAGCGTCCCGAGGGGCTTTTCACTTTTGTCCTTCGCCCTCGCGTATCCCGCGTCGAGAGCGAATTCCGACTCCTTTATGCCGAGAAACGAGAAGAGCGCGGCGCGCCTTATCCGCGCGTTCGTATACGCGCCCGAGGACGCTTTTTCGTATAATTCCGAAAGAGTAAGGGAGTCCTTCGCCGCCTTTTTCAGCGTGAAGGCGAGCCCGCGGCACGCGGAGCACGCGGCGATGTTCTCAGTATCCGACGAGCAGAGATGATATATCACGGCGCTCCCGAGAGCGTCCGGAAAGACGGGGGAAGCTTCCTTTTCGGCGCGGGCGTTTTCCGGCACGAAGGTCTCCCACGGATCGCCCGAGTATATCAGTTCCCTGATACGCGACGCGCTTTTCACGTTTTCCGCGTCGGTCCTTTTATGAGTGAAAATGTTCGGATGAAAGCCGAGAGAGGACGATGCTCTGAGGTATTCCGCGGCGAGTATGTTGTTGGGCGACGATATTTCGTCTTCTTCTATCCCGAAACGCGAGGCGCAGAGCGCTCTTGCTTTTGCGTACGGGACGCGCGGATCGCTTTTTATGATATGAGCAAGCTCTTTTTCAAATTCCGCCGAGGAAAGGATCCCGGCTATGTCCGAGATGCGCTCCGCGTCGCCGGACTCCGAGCCGAAAACGAGATTTTTCACGCAGCCGAGCCGCGACAGCACGCTTATCCCGGAAAGGGCGAACCTCTGGGCGCCGGCGGAGGAAAAGGGGAAGATCAGCTCGAGCACGAGATCGGCGCCGGACGATACGGCGCAGGACGCTCTCGCGTACTTGTCGAACACGGCAAAGCTTCCGCGCTGGACGAAATTCCCGCTCATCACGCATATGACGGGGCTGCCCCCGAATCTTTCCCGCGCCTTTTCAAGCTGCGCTCTGTGTCCGTTGTGGAACGGATCGTATTCACAAATTATACCCGTAGCATCCATACGTCCGTTCTCCGCGACCGATCTTTACTGTTTCCCAATATATTATACATCACGGAAAAGGGAAAATCAATATCGTGAAGGGCGGAGAAAAGCAAAACGGACCGGGATATACGGCGTTTTGCGCCGTTTTTCCCGATCCGCAGCTTTGCGCCCGCGGGGAAGCAGCTTTGCGCCCGCGGGGAAGCAACTTTGCGCCCGCGCGGAAAATAGTATGATTACGGAGGAAACTTTCGCGCGGGAGCGCCGTCAGGTCGCCGCTATCCTCCCCGCGATCTCCGGATAGACAGCCTTCCGGTTCTTTCCCGAATTGACTCTCTGCGAGCAGCAGAGGATCACGTTCCTGCTCCTGATCGCGTATCGCGTGCCTTTTGCTCTTTCCGTTCTTTTCGGCTTCGGCGAAAGCGATAAGAGAACTTCGGAAAGCTTCTTTCTCGCCTGCTTGCCTATGCGGTAAACGGAACGCTGAGCGTAGCATTTCCTTTCGGCTATGTCTTCCGCCGGGATGTCGTATACGTAGTGGAGCACTATGAAATCGCGGTACCTTTCGTCGCGTATCATTTCACACGCTCTCGACAGCTTTACGATGTATCTGTCGTACAGCCTTTTTTTCTTTTCGAGCTTTTGCCTGAAAGCTTCCTCGTTGAACAGTACCCGTCTTACGAGTACGGCTTCCTCCGGCGTGAGCGTGTTGGAGCCGTCGAGTCTTCTGTGGATGAGGGCGCCGCTTTTTTCTTTGTACAATGCCGAAATTTCGGAATCGTTCACTATCGAACGCGCCAGCATCCTAAACCCGTACAAATAAGTCTCCACTGTCATGCGCGACACCTCCGGAGGAATTCTCACGGTCGTTTTTCACTGAGCCCTTGTTTTCATTTTTCATCTTTTTCCTGCTTCTCTTCTTGATCCGTGTACATTTGTCCGCAAAAAAGCGGACCGCCGGGCATCCCGGCATTCCCAAGGCTCGGCGATCCTTCCCGGGGCGTGAAAGTCGCCTTTCGTGTTTTCATAATATCACGAAAAATCGTAATTGTCAATGGCTTTTGACACGTTTTTTTCAAAAAGCCGAAAATTTGGTAAATTTTGCCAATTATCGGCTTTTCCTTTTATTTAGTTTCCACAAATCAAAGATAACGCTTGGAAAGCCGATAGAACGAATACCGGAATTCTTCCGGCAGAGAGCGGTCTGTGATCACCCTTTTTATCTCGTCGGATATCTTCCCGATATCGCCGTCGTACCTTGAAAGTATCCCGTCGAGAACGCTCTGCGGATCGTCCGCGTATATGCCGGAGCTTTCTTCTTCCTCGCCGTAATAGTGATCGGGAAGCACGTTCGGAGAGTCGGCGCCGGCGCCCTCGGGATACGTGACGGACTGAGATACGCCGCCGTCGAAAGATACGCTTCCGCCGAAATACTCGGATAGGATCTCAAGGACGTTTCCGGAAACGCCGCCCGGATATTTTGCGGAGAGCGCCTTTTCCTCAAGGGCGAGGGAAGCGGTCTTCAGAGCCCGGTCGAACTCTTTTTCCTTTTCAGCCGCCTCGAGCTTCGAGAGCTCTATAAAAAAGCTCTTGTCGCTCTTTTCCCTGTCGGCGTCCGCGGCGAGCTTTTTGATCGCGAGCTCGTTTTCCGCTTTCGTCTTTTCCGCCTCCGCTTTTGCTTTTGCTTCCGTCTCGCGCGATCTTTCCTCGCTTGCGAGCTTTTCGGCGCGTTCCGTCTTCCGGTCGGCAAGCTCGCTCTTCCACTTTTCGGAGTTGTTCGCAAGCTCGCTCTTCCACTTTTCGGAGTTGTTCGCAAGCTCGCTCTTCCATTTGTCCGCGTTATTTTCAAGCTCGCTCTTCCACTTTTCCGTGCTGCTCGCGAGCTTTTGCTCCTCGAGCTCTCTGTCGAGAGCCTTGTTCTCGTTTTCGAGATACAGCTTGAACAGCTCGCTCCTGCCGGAAAGCTTTTCGGACGCCTCCTTTGCGTCTATATCCGCGACGGCGGCGTTTTTTTCGGAGAGGATCGCGTTTTTCGCGCTCTGCTTTCCCGCGGAAAGGGACGCCTGGGACGAAAGGAGGGCGGCGTCGGAGATCAGATCGGACTGAAACGCTTCTCCGGACCTGCCGAGCCCGCGGGATACGAAGGCTTCCCCGGCGTTTTTCTTCTGAAGCGCCGAAAGCGCCGAGACTCTGTTTTTCTCCTCCTCGAAGGAGGAGTCCGATAAGGACGCGGCTTCATCGTATTTTGCCGCCGTTTTTTCACGTATCGCTCTGTACTTTTCGGTGATGCCGGCGTTTCTTTCCGCCAGTTCGTCCCAAATGCCGAGCGCTGTTTCTTTTCTTGTCATGGCGTCCTCCTCAGGAAATGTATTCGACGACGACTATCCCGTCGCCGCCGTCGCCCGCGGCGCGCAGGCAGGAAAATTCGGACGCGGCGGGATCGAAGCGGATCTTTCCTCCCGCGCCTCCCGCTCCCGCCGAGGCGCTTCGCGGAGCGTCGAACACCACGCAGCCTCCCGAGCCGAAGCGGCTGTCGGCTCCTCTCATCGTATCCGTGTCTTTTGAGTGCGTGGAGGCGTTCACGTACGTCCCGAAGGTCGCGTTGCCCGCGGTCCCCGCGCGCATTTCCGCCTCGCATCCGGAAAATATCCCGGTCGCGGACGGAAAGCTGTTGATCCTCTCCTTCGTTCCGCCGGGAGAGTAAACGATGTTTTCCCCTTCGCCGAAGGAGCTCGGTCCGCCGCCGCACGACGGCGGATACGAGAAGGGATAAGACGATACCGGGCGGGCCGTCCCGTCGGTGTATTCGCCGGAAACGCCCGTTCCGCCCGATCCGACGGTCACGGGAAAAACGTCGCCCTCGATCAGAGGGACGATCACCTCTGCGTAAGCGCCGGACGGACCGCCCCTGCATTCGTAAGTCGCGTTTGCGGTGAAGGAGATGGATTCCATCGTTCCGCCGCCGCCCGCGCCCTGTACGCGTATCCTGTAATTCCCGGTCTTGGGAACGGTGAACGAATACGTGCCGGGAGTACCGTAGCGCGATGCGCCGTAGACCGATCTTGCCGCCGCGTAAAGCTTGTCCCTGAGGACGCTCGTCAGCTTTGCCTCGGAAATCGTGCCGTCGGGGACGATGCCTTCGACGATGTCCGCGTCGCGCAGGTCGATCTTTTCGTCGAGCGCGTCGCATTTGTTCTTGAGCTCGTCGAGCGCGCCCTTTACGTTTTCCGCCGAAAAGCCTTCTCCGCCCAAGGGCTCGCATCCGACGCTCCGGGCGTCGAGAGAATCGAGCTGAGGGATGAGAGTTTCGTTTATATAATCCTTTATTATTTCCGCGCCCCTGTCGAACTTTCCCTTGAGGACGGAGGGTGAGTATCCGTCCTCAAGTCTCGGCCGGTCGGGCAGCGCGGAGATCACTTTTATGTTTTCAGTCAGTTTCGAAAATGACATGTGCTGCTCCAATCTGTATGTTTTCCCCGTCAGTACGTGCCCGTCATGCTGAGCGATACGAGATGGAAGGAGGAGTCCTTCTTCTCGTTCGTCAGGGCTATCCTTATGAAGCCGAAGCGCCGTACGCGCGTCCTGAGGGAGAGATTTTTCGCCGCGTAGGAAGTGTCGAAGGAGAGAGCGTCGAAGGAAAGCTTCGAAAAGTCGGCGAGCTCATACCCGACGAAGAGCGCCGAGCCGCCCTCCCTGCCCGTGTGGCTCGATCTGTCCGTCGCCCAGGAGATCTCGGAATATGTGCTCACGTCGGGAAATACCGAGAGGTCGAGTCTGAGGACGTTCTTTTCCTTTTCCGGCTTTCCGAAGTCGAAATACTTGGAATACCATTCGGCTTTTATCGCTTTGCCGCCGTCGTTTTTTCCTCCGGCGGCGCATATGCTGCCGTCCGACAGAGCGAAAAACGTCTTTCCGTCTTTTTCCGTCATATGCGTCATGTCAAGACCGGTGTACCGGTAAAACACGTCGAGCGCGTACGAATAGACGAATACCGTACCTTCTCCCGCCGAGATGAACAGTTCCCTTCCGGACCGTCTGTGCATCAGCCTCGCGCGGCTTGACGCAAGCGAAGAAAGCTCTTCGTTTATTCGGTCGGAAACGCACAGGGCGTTCCTCTCGTCCCGCACGTTCGTGGAGGTCCACCTGCAAAGCTTTCCTCCGCTGAGCGTGTACGGGAAGTTGTCCGCCATGACGCCGGGAGCGCAAAGATCGCTTCCCGCCGTGTCAGACAGCGTGTATACGGGAAAGGAGGTATAAGCTCTCCCCGCCGCGTCGGTCTTCTGCTCCGCGAGGGAGTAGTAGGCCTTGCGCTTCGTGAATATCAGCATCCTGTCGTAATGACGCATGATGACGTTTATCGGTTCTCCGTCGCCTACGACGGTGTAGTTTTCTTCGGGGAAATACGACAGATCTCCCTTTCCCCCGACGACGCCGCAGAAATATCTGCAGGCGGGATTTTCCGGATCGCCCCAGAAAAACGCCCTCGTGTCGTTGCCGCCGCCGTAGCTTACGGCAAAGCGGCATCTTTCGGCGCCGCACGGCGCCCCGCCGCTCCGCGTGAACGTAACTGTCACGGCGTCCGGAAAAGACGCGGCGGGAGGGGATGAAAAGACGACGCTGCCTGTTTCACCGTCGAAGGAATATCCCTCCGCCGGTACTTCCTCCCCGTTTATTTCGACTTTTTCCACCGAGGACGCGGGCGAGCACAGGACGAAAGACGGCGATTCTCCGTCGGGCGTAAAGCGCTGTCTGACCTTTCGCGTCAGAGCGTTGGGCGATTCGAAAAGCGTCCCGGTGCCCGACGGCAGGGTGGAGATCATAACGGTCGGCACGTACGGCTCGACGGCTGAAAGCCCCGAGGAGCTTACGCGCCGGATCTTTTCTCCGTCAAGCAGATAAAGCTCCCCGCCGAATTCGAAAAAGCTCACGTCGCCTTCCCCCGCGACCGTTCCGACGCTCTCCATGGATTCGAAGCCCTCGTCCGACACGTAGACCGTGTCTCCCGCCGCGGCGGCGAAGAAGGGCGGCGCGTCCCGGGAGATCATTCCCCGGATCCCGCCATCAAAGCGCGAAAGCACGGTATAGCCGTCTCTCGTGCGCAGCTTGTATCCGGGCGTTATCTTGAAATTGTTCATTATCGGGGCTTCACCGTCTTCAAGCTCGGTCCTGCCGTCGGAGGAACAGTGCAGCCCCGTGAATTTGTCGAGCTTTGCGAATATCTTTGCCATAAACCCTCCGCCGCGCTTTGTCAGACGACCCGCACGGTCTTTTTTCTTTTGCCTTTTTTGTAAGCGCTTCTTATTTCCGCCAGCTCGTCCTCGAACAGCTTGTAGAACGTGCCGCCGCGCCTCGTGTCCTCCTCGCTTATGAGAAAGAAGCAGAGACCGAGAGGCAGCGCCGCCGCGGCGAGACGCGGATGGACGTAAAGCTCGTCGTCAAGGCTCTTCACGCGCTGGGGAAGGTGCCCGTAAGGATCGCGCGTCTCGCCCTTCATCAGCGCGTCTACCGAGTCGGTCATGACAAGCAGCGTGCTCAAAAGCTCCGGCGCGCTCTTTTCAAAGGCGGCGACGTCCGGCTGAACGTCTCCGTCGGAATCGAGCTCTCCGAGAAGCGCGAGGCTCCTTTCGTAAACGTCTCTGGCGGTCAATTGTCGTCTCCGCCTTCCGCTTCGAGCTCGATCTCGACTTCCTCGTTTTCTCCGTTCACGCTGAAGGTCTTCTCCGCCGCGGCGTATCCGTCGGCGAAAACGGTCGCGGTGTATTCTCCGGCGGGAAGATAAACGAAAAATTCTCCCTCGTCGCCCGTCTCTCCGCTTTTTGCCGACAGGTCGGAAAAATCGCCCTCCACGGTCACCGCCGCTCCCTCCACGGGAGAAGAGGAACCGTCGGACACGAAAAGCGTGACGGCGTACGCTCTCGGGAATCTCGACTTTATCCTTTCCATGAGTCCGGAAACGGCGTTCTCCGCTATCTCGGAGGTGTTCACGTTCCCGTCCTTGTCGAATCTACCCACGACGGTCCCCGTCGCGTGGTCGATGACGGCGCCGTTTTTCGGTCCCTGGATCACGTAATGTGTAATAGCCATACCTTCCGCCTCTCTCAGATTATCGTCTCTTCCGCGGGCTTGACGTTTATGAACACTATTTCCTTGGGATAAACGATCTTCGCGCCGTAGAGGTGGAGTCCCTTGACGGCGTCGCCGTGACGGAGCTCGGGCTCGTAAGCCTTTACCTTGCTGAGCTGTTCCGCAAAGGCAATGGCGCGGCGCGTTCTTGCGACGCATCTGTAAACGCCGTTCTCATCGGGCTGTATGTTGTTCGTGACGTATACGTCAAAGCCCATGAAGCTGCCGATATAGCCCTTGCCGAGAGCCGCGCTGTTGTCTGTGCCTCTCAGCACCTTTGCGAGCACGAGCTTCTGTTCCACCGCGGGGGATACCTCGAGGGATATCTCGGAGGAGTTGGATACGTTGTGCTCCATGAGTATCCTTCTTGCGTCGGATATGGTGGAGAGTATGGAAACGCTGGTGGCGGCGGAGTTCGTCACCATCTCCACGGCGTTGTCGGTGAGGCTGTAAACGTACGAGTCGGCGGCGTCGCTGAGAGCGTCGGACGCCTGCTTCATCGCAAGCTGCATGAGTCCCTTCTTCGACTGCGCCAGATCGACGTCGTCGATGAAGAAGTTGAAGCCCTTGGCTCTGTCGATTATGAGGGTCCTCTCGTTGTCGGAGAGAACCTGCGCCGCGGGCATGTTCGTGTTCTTGGAATAGTCGAACACATTCACGTTTCCGATACCGACTATCTTGACTCTGTCGCCCTCGCCGCGTATGTCGCCCTCGAATTCCCTCGTGGAGAGCTTAACGCCCACGTAGTTCTTGGAGAGCTCTCTGTAAAGAGTCTCGCTCCATACGGTCGAAATGAAATTGCTTATTGCCATTCTTTTCCTTTACCTTTCTTTTTTTCTGCGCTTTTGCCTTTTCCCGCTTTCCCGGGATCAGCTTCTGTTCCATTTGTCCATGGAACGGAGGATGGCGTCATAGTTTTTTCTGACCTGCGCCTGGGTCATGCTCTTTACCTCCTCGGGACTGAAATAGTCGCCGTCGCCGCCGTCGTGTCTCATACGGGGAGGCGCCTTTTTCGATACCTCGCTGTTCACAAGGTCGATCTGCGCCTTCTTTTTTATCCCGGAGAGGAACCACAGAGCGTACGCGCCGGACAGGCTTTCGCCCTTTTCGACCCTGTCCCACACCTCGTCGGGGATGTCGTCCCTGCCGAGAGACGGGAATATCTCCCTGAGCCTCGATACGTCCTCCCTTACGGGATCGCTTTCGGGGAGATCTTCGGACGCCGACTGTTCACCGCCTTCGGCTCCGGGCGCGGATCCCGCCTTTTCATCAGCCGCCGCGGGAGCGCCGGGAACTTCCGGTCCTTTTTTCGCTTTCACGGCCTTTTCCCCGGAGCTTTCGGCTTTTTCGTCCTTTACGGAGTCCGGAGCTTTTTCGTCTTCCTTTTTCACGGTTCTGCCCTTTGCCCTGATAATTCCGTCTGCGCGCCGGCGCTTTTGTCTCCGAACACCGCTCTCGCTCTTTTTGCCAGAGCCTCGGAGTGCCTCAAAGCGTTTTCCACGGTCTCTCTCGCCGCCGCCCGGTATCGTTCGGGCTCTTCGCGGCGTGCCGCGCGCCTTGCGCGATTCGTCTTTTTCATCAGGTCCTTCCTTTCTTTTTTGATCTGAAAGCCCGGCTTCGCCGTTCTTTCACGGCGTATATTATCACTCTCCGCGCATGACATATAATGACCGAAACGCACCTTCGTCTCCGCGCCTTCTTTTTCGAAACTCTTTCTCTCTTCGGGCATATAATGACAGCATGAAGCATTCCGGAAGAAAAAAGCGGCTTTCGGCGCGCATGAGAAGGCGCCGTGCAAAGCTCGCCGCGGCGCTTTCGGCGGTGTTTGCCGCCGTTTTTTTCGCGGCTCTTTACGCCGAATACAGGCTGAAACCCATCGCGCGCACTCTCGGGCTTTCCGCGGCGCAGTCCGTGGCGGTAAAAATATCGCACGATACCGTATACGACGTCATCGAACGGGAGAAAATAAACTACGACGATATGGTGTCTTTCGAAAAGGACGCGGGCGGGAGGATAAGCGCGCTGAAGACAGACGTAGTGCGGCTGAACATGATAAAAAGCGAGATCATATCGCAGATACAGACGAAGCTGGACGGCGGAGAGTATCCCGATATAAAGATACCGCTGGGAAGCATAATAGACGGCGAGTTCTTTTCCGGCAAGGGTCCGGAGATAAGCGTGGGCATACTGCCGTCGAATTCCGTCAGCGCGGAGATCGAGAACGTGTTCACGGAAGCGGGCATAAACCAGACGCGCCATCAGGTCATGGTGAGAGTCTGCATTTCCATGACCGTTATCCTTCCGGCTGACAGCGTTTCCACGGACGTGAACATGTCGGTCTGCATCGCGGAGACGGTCATCGTCGGAGACGTGCCGGGCTCGTTCACGCAGGTGATAACCGGCGACGGGAAAATACCCGGACTCATAAGCGATTACGGTGCGGATAAGAGCTGAAAGGGAAGTACATGAAGATATTCTTGCGGCTTATACTGTCGTATTTCATAACCGTCGGCGCGATAAAGCTGATGGGCAAGAGACAGCTCGGCGAGTTCCAGGCGGGGGAGCTCGTCGTGGCGCTTTTTATTTCGGACATAGCCACGAATTCCGTGACGAATCCGGACGTGCCGCTGATATCGTGCATACTTCCGGCGACAACCCTAGTTGCCCTCGAGATCATCTGCTCCTTTGCCGCCGCGCGTTTCCCGCTTTTCAAAAGGATATTCGACACGCGCCCCACCGTCCTCATCAAAGACGGCAGGCTGATCCCCGGCGCGCTGATGAAAAACAGGATAACTCCCGAGGAGCTGATGAGTCAGCTAAGGCTTTGCGGCGTTTTCGATCCGTCGACGGTCGACTGCGCGATCCTCGAGCCCAGCGGGAGCCTCAGCGTGAAGCTGAAGACGAAGGAAAGACCGGCGAGCGCAAAGGACGTGACGGCGGTCCTCGCGGCGTTTTCCGGAAAGGAAGGACCGGAACCGCACTTTGATCCGGAGGGGACGTCGCGGGCGGTGATCGTAGACGGAGAGGTGATGGACGCGTCTTTGCGCGAGCTCAAAAAGAGCGGGGAATGGCTGAAAAGGACGCTTAAAGCAAGCGGAGCGCGCTCTCCCGCCGACGTTTTCCTGCTTACGGCGGACGAATACGGCAGCGTGTTCTTCGCCGGAAAAGAGGAGGATAAAAAACAAAAGGATCCCGCGAAGGATCCGGAACTGAGGAGGCAAAAATGAGATCGTTCGTTTTCGCGGCGCTGACGCTTTTCGCCGCCGCCGCGTTCGTCGTTTTCCAGACGTGTTACACGGAAGCATTCAAAAACGATCTCCGGGAGCTTTTGCCCGATATGGAGGAGGGCGCCGCGCCGCGGGACAGGGCGGCGCTTTCCGCGTGTTTTGCAGTGACCTCCGGCAGCGGCACCATACCGGACGGAGCGAAAAGCGCCGTGAAAAGATCGCGTGAGAGGTTCGACGCGGCTTATCCGTTTTTGAGGATAACGGCGCCGAAGGGAGACTTTGAGGGCATCCTCGAATGTTTGTGCCGCCTCGAGGCGTACTGCGAGACGGAAAACGCCGGAGCGTATCTCGCGGAGCTGTACGTTTACGCGTCAAAGCTCGGATAAAGCCGCGCTTTCGGTATTTTTGCGCCGAAAGCGTTGAAAATACGCGCAATAATTGATATAATAAGCTGTCACGTTCATAAAAGCAAGGAAGGTATCCCCGATGCTCAAACGCTTTATCAGCTATTATAAGCCGCATGTAAAAATGCTCGTTTTCGACATGCTGGCGTCGCTTCTCATATCGGTCATAGGCATGGTATATCCCGTTGTGACGAACAGGATGCTCAACGAGTATATCCCGGAAAAGATGTATTCGACTATCGTGATCGCCGGGCTCGCCGTGCTGGCGCTGTACGTCGTCCGTATGCTTATGCGCTATTTCGTGCAGTATTACGGTCATATGATCGGCGTGCGGATGCAGTCGAGAATGAGGCGCGACCTTTTCGCCCATCTCCAGAAGCTGCCGTTTTCTTTTTACGACGAGAACGAGACGGGCAGGATCATGACGAGGATAACGAGCGATCTGTTCGAGGTGGCGGAGCTTGCGCACCACGGACCGGAAAACCTTCTGATAAGCTCGGTCATGATCGTTCTTTCCTTCGTTTATCTCTGCACGATAGAACCGATACTGACGCTGATCGTTTTCGCCTGCGTGCCGATACTTCTGCTTGTGTCCGTGCATTTCCGCAAAAAGATGAGAGAGGCGTTCGACGACAGAAGAAAGAGCAACGCCGTGATAAACGCGGCGGTGGAAAGCAGCATCACCGGCATACGCGTGACAAAGGCGTACACGAATTCGGAAAAAGAAGTGGAAAAATTCGCCGTCGGCGACGGACAGTTCGTGCAGGCTTCCGGAAACGCGTACAAGGCGATGGCGACGTTCTTTGCGTCTACCGCCTTCGTTACCGACGTGTTCAACGTCATAATCCTTATCGCGGGAGGCATTTTCCTCTATTCCGGGAGGATATCCTTCGGCGATTATTCCACGTTCATCGTCTCGGTGAACCTTTTCATCAGCCCGGTGAACACGCTCATCAACTTCATGGAGCAGTATCAGAACGGCGTCAGCGGTTTCAAGCGCTTTTGCGAGATAATGGACGTCGCGCCCGAAAAGGACGATCCGGACGCCGAAACGCTTGAAAACGTCAGAGGCGATATAGAATTCAGGGGCGTGAGCTATTCCTACGAGACGTCGGGAGAAGTGCTCCACGATATAAACATGAAGATAGAAAAGGGCAGAAAGCTCGCCCTCGTCGGACCCTCCGGCGGAGGAAAGACGACGCTCTGCCATCTTCTCCCCAATTTTTACCGCCTCAAAGACGGAGCGGGGGAGATACTCATCGACGGAAAGGACATAAGAAAGCTCACGCTCGATTCCGTCCGCAAAAGCATAGGCATAGTACAGCAGGACGTGTTTCTGTTCTCCGGTACGCTCAGGGAAAACATTCTTTACGGAAAGCCCGACGCCTCCGAGGAGGAAATGATCGCCGCGGCGAAAAAGGCGAACATACACGATTACATACAGACGCTTGAAAAAGGATACGATACTGAGATCGGGGAGCGCGGCGTAAAGCTCTCCGGCGGACAGAAGCAGAGGATAAGCATAGCCAGAGTCTTTCTGAAGGATCCGGCGATACTCATACTCGACGAGGCGACGAGTGCGCTCGACAACACCACCGAGGTGCTGATCCAGCAGGCGCTCGACGAGCTCTGCCGAGGCAGAACGACGCTCGTGGTCGCCCACCGCCTTTCCACCATAAGAAACGCCGACGAGATCGCCGTCGTCATAGGCGGACGGATCACGGAGAGGGGCACCCATGAGGAGCTGATGGCGGAGGACGGAACGTATAAAAAGCTGTATTCCCTCCAGTTCAGGGACGGCGATCTTATCGCGTGAAAGGACAAAAATCCAAATCGGAAACGGCGGAGAGGGCAAAGAAAGGAAAACAAATGAAAAAGTATGACGTAGCCGCGTATATATGGCCCGCCTACACCGGCGACGAGCCGAGGACGCGGATATTCTGGGAGGAAGGCATCGGCGAATGGCAGTCGGTAAAAAGAGGCTGCCGCAAGGAAAACGGATACGTCTGGGACAGAAAACCGCTTTGGGGATACGTGAACGAGGCGGATCCCATCGTCATGGAGATGCAGATCGAAGCCGCCGTAAGGCACGGCGTGAACACCTTCATTTACGACTGGTACTGGTACGACGGCAGACCTTTTCTCGAAAACTGCCTCGACGACGGCTTTCTCAGGGCGGAAAACCGGGGCAAGATGAAGTTTTACATAATGTGGGCGAATCACGACGCCAATTACACATGGGATATACGAAACGCCGGTAAGTCCGACTGCACCGTATGGAAGGGCGAGGCTTCAAGGGAGCAGTTCGAGATCATCGGCGACAGATGGATCGAAAAATATTTCACGCGGGACAATTATTATAAGATCGACGGAAAGCCCGTCGTAAGCATATACGAGCTGTACAACTTCGTGACGGGGCTCGGGGGCTTCGAAAGAGCCGCCGAAGCCATGGGAAGACTCGACGAAAAGGCGAAAAAAGCCGGGCTTGCCGGCGTCCATTTCCAGTTCGTGAGATGGAACGGCTCCACCGGCAACCTCACGGGCGTCGATTCCGGAAACGCGAAGGCTGTCGCCGCCACGGTCGAAAAAATGGGCTTTGCGTCGCTGACGCATTATCAGTTCGTCCATTTCGCGTATATCGACCGGGATTACGCCGACATCCTTCCCGACGTGGAAAAGGAATGGGACGAGATAGAAAAGGAATATTCGATCCCGTATTTTCCGCACGTTTCGATAGGCTGGGACAACAATCCGCGCTTCGTCTCCTTCCGCGCCGGCATTGCGAAGAACAACGGACCGGAGCAGTTCGAAAAGGCGCTTCGTCTTGCAAAGGCGAGAGCCGATAAAAACGGCGTTTCGCTCATTACGGTCAACAGCTGGAACGAATGGACGGAAACGAGTTATCTCGAGCCGGACAACGTGTACGGATACGGATATCTCGAAGCCGTGAAGAGAGTTTTCAAGAACGAAGGATAAAGCTCCGAAAAAATAAAGGAGAAGATAAAATGAACAAGATCATAAGGACAGCCGCGGCGGTCTGCGCCGCTTTCGCCGTGTTCGTACTTTGCGGATGCGGTCTCGTCAAAGGCGGCGCGCCGGTAAAGCGCACCGCGGACGAGCTCTGCGACGGCGCGATATCGCTGCTCGGCGAAAAAACGGCGAGCGAGACGTATATAAACCTTTACGTGCCGTCAATTGGCGACGGTATCAAAGCGGTCGTCGATGAGCTGAGAGCGGAAAAGCGCTCTTCTCCCGCCGCCGTTTACGTTATCGATATCGACACGGACGCGCTGGCTTCGGAATACGGGAAAACGGGAGAGCTTTCGGAAAAGCTCGGTAAAGAGATCGAAAGAATGTCGTACATCAGTTTTTCTTCCGCCGTGAATTCTCGCGGAGGGTCTTACGTTGTGGCGGCGACTTCCGCTTTTCAGGGATCGGCTCTCGGCTGGTGTCCCTCGCAGACTGAGGCGGAGATGAGACTTTACGTCTACGAAGACGCGCATCCGTGCGCCGTCACCGTTTTTCCGCTTGACGACGGGATCGTGAGCGTAAACGCGCAGATACTTTACGCGCCCGTTTTCGCTTCTTCCGGCAAGGAGGGTGTGGAGGAATATTTCAAGGAATTCAACAGCTTCGTGAGATCCGTCACGAAAATAAAGTGAGGATCCGTTGACGCCGGGAAAACAAAAACGGAGCCTGCGGCAAAAAACGAATCACGCGCCGCACAGAACAAGGCGTAACCCCAAAGGAAACCCGCGCGTTTTGCGGGGAGCCGCGGCGCGCCGGGAGATGCTCACATAAGATCATCGCCGGGGATCAAAGGACGGCTTTTCATATCGCACAAAAAATACCCGTTAAGGCAAAGACGCGCCGGGGCGCGAACCGCTTTAACGGGTATGATTTTTGTATGAATTATTCGCCTTCACGCCGGACGGGACACTATTTTTTGAAAAAATGTAAACTTTTTTGAAAAAGACTTGCATTTCTGCTTGACTATCGTATAATATCAATAGGAAAGTCTTTGATAAGGTATGACGAAAAAACAAAAGACCGAAAGCAAAAACGGACCGCAAACGCGGTGTGCCCATACGGGCGGAAAGAAAAACGTTATGAAA
>Ga0079305_1000641_pt1 | contig 67946 bp, 61 predicted proteins | sample LMS_cellobiose_e_FD_79183 | JGI IMG/M metagenome (GOLD analysis project Ga0079305, IMG submission 79183) | Rumen-fistulated moose microbial communities from Alaska, USA - LMS_cellobiose_enrichment | ecosystem: Host-associated > Mammals > Digestive system > Stomach > Rumen fluid ...
CCAGTCACTGGAATATCAGTTCCGGCGCAACATCCGCAGGAATATTGATCTGCAATGCGAACTTTCCAGAGCCGTGCCGCAAATAGAGATCGACATCGAAAAAATGGAAGAACTCGCCCGGATGCCGTTTTCAACGGAAAATCCGGAGATCGAACTCAATGGTCAGGTGCTGGAAGGAACTGCAGAATACCGGATCAAACAACTGGCGCATTATTTGATGAACAAGGGACTTTATCCGGTCATCGAAAATGCAAAGCACAATTATGAAACGGAATCGATCGCGCTCGGATTTGCCAAAATCAACGGGGTTGAGATCATACTCGCTGCGCATTGCCCGGTTGAAGATTTCCGGGTCCGCGAGGACAAGGCATGTATCCGTTATCAACTGGCCGGAGCGAATTACTACAATCGCAAAATCAAAACCGGCAGCGAAGTTACGACCGGAGCGGGACTGGTATCCAGCCTCAAAACGCTGCTGGAAAATCAGGCCAAATTCGCGGAAGAGGAGCGGGCCAACCTCGCCGTCTGCCGTCAGCGGCTGGCGCAGCTCAACGAAACGGCCGGACATGAGAAATTCAAGTATGCCGACGAACGCAATGCGGTGCAGAACGAGCTCAACGCCATTCTTTACGAGCTGAACGCCAAAGACATGCTTCACGAAGACCGCATCATCAAAAACATGCCGTGTCTGCATGACTACATTGATCTCGGAATCGAGGTCATATCCGGCAATGTCGATATGGTGACGGAAGAAGCACCCGAACCGGAAACCGAGGATTTGCAGCAGAGCGCATAAGGAATTCCCGGGGCGATCTCGCCCCGGATGAGAGAAAAATCCAGGAGATTACTACAATACTGTTCTTAATTTATTGAAGCTCCGAAAACGGGAGAAATCCATCAAAAGACAACAAAAACGACTATAAGAGACAGAAAAAGACAAAAATCCATTTGCAAAATTCAATTCGGGCTGTATGTTATTCCAAAATACAGATAAAATTGACTATATTGAGGCAAAAATGGATTCTGACAACTGGATTTCTCTGAATGAAATTGCGACCTATCTCGGCGTAAGCAGGGAAACTATCTATAAATGGATCGAAAAAAGGGATATGCCCGGATGCAGGATTGGCCGCAACTGGAAATTCAAGAAATCGGAAGTCGATGCCTGGATCCATTCCGGAAAAGCCAATGATGACGGCAAAACCGGTCAACGCAAAAAGACCGGGAGGAACGAATCATGCCGACACTGAACTGGATCGGAAAGAAGGCCGTCATCAATCATGATCGGGATGTGCCTTTCCATCTGCTGCAGGAAGTCCCTAAGTTGAGTTTCGGCGACAAGGACTCCGGCAATATCATTGTTCAGGGGGACAATCTGATTGCACTCAAATCCCTGCTGCCTTATTATGCCGGAAAAGTCAAGTGCATTTACATCGATCCTCCGTATAATACTGGCAACGAGGGCTGGGTTTACAATGACAATGTGAACGATCCGGAAATCAAGGCATGGATCAACAATGTCGTCGGCAAGGAAGCCGAAGACCTTTCTCGTCACGATAAATGGCTCTGCATGATGTATCCCCGTCTGAAACTGCTGCGTGAATTCCTGCGGCAGGATGGATCCATCTGGATATCCATTGATGACAATGAACTTTATTCGCTGAAAGCGATGATGGACGAAATTTTCGGGGCAGCGCAATTCGTTTCCGATATTTCCTGGCAGAGGACCTATTCCACTAGAAATGACTCAAAGGGAATTGTCAATGAAGTGGAACATCTGCTGGTTTACAGCCGAATGCCCGATTGGCAGCCGAACAAGCTGGCAAGAACAGCCGAAATGAACGCAAAGTATAAGAATCCAGATGGAGATAAAGCCGATTGGCGAACTGATAATCCTTTTGCTCCGGGCGCGGTAACTCATCAGGGAATGGTTTATGCGATACAGCATCCATTTACGGGAAAGTTGCTTTATCCTGCAAATGGTTCCTGTTGGCGCTACCAGCAGGATGACATGTTTCAAATTATGCAAGGCTGGGGTGAATATGAGCTGAAAAACCTTCATGATGAAAAAGAACGTGCCGCTGTCTGCGGAATCCCAGCAACTGAAGTTCGACCGGAAATCAAAGGTATTGTCTTGACCAAGAGTCCGGAGGAAGCCAAAATATACGCAAAGAAAGTCTATCAGAATGGGTTAGATAAAATAACACCGTGGCCACGCTTTTTTTTCACGAATGGAGGTAAGGGGGGAATTGCCAGAAAAACATATCTGGAGAATGTGGGTGGGAAATTGCCTACCAATCTTTGGGAATACAAGGATGTCGGTCATACGGATGAAGCGAAGAAAGAGATTCTCAGCATTTTTGATGGAAAGGCATCCTTCGATACCCCCAAGCCGACGCGTCTGATCCAGCGCATTCTTCAAGTGGCGACGCAGCCAGGCGACCTTATATTGGATTCTTTTGCCGGTTCTGGCACTACTGGAAATGCTATTCTAAAACAAAATGCGGAAGATCATGGTGACCGGCAGTTTATTCTGGTGGAAATGGTTCAGAAAATCGCCGAAGATGTTACTTCCAAGCGGATCCGCCGGGTTGCCGCCGGATATACAGATGCTAAAGGCAAGGAAACTCCGAGACTTGGCGGCGGGTTCCGCTATTACCGGCTTGGCTGTCCGCTGTTTGATGAATACAGGAATGTGTTCGGAGAAGTGAAATTTGCCGATCTTGCCAAGCATGTCTATTTTTCGGAGACGGGTTCACCGCTTCCGGACGGGACGGATCTTTCCACGCCGCTGATCGGAGTCAGCAACGGGCGGGCGATTTATCTGCTTTTCAACGGGATCCTGAAAGACAGGAACCCGAAACACGGCAATGTCCTGACCCGGGAAGTGCTTGCCATGCTGCCGAAATATGACGGACCGAAAGTGGTTTACGGGACGGGCTGCCGGTTGGCGCCGATGACGCTCCGGGCAGAGCAGATCGATTTCAAACAGATCCCATACGAGCTCAAGAGGTGATATCATGGCTGAGGAAACGATGAAAATTTATCCGGAAGCCGTGAAGGCGATCAAAAGCGCGATCCTCAGGAGCCGTTATCTTGCCGCGCGGCTGGCCAATGCGGAACAGCTGAAACTGTATTTCAGCGTCGGGGGCTATGTATCCGCGAATACCCGGCAGGGGAAATGGGGAACGGGAGCGATAGAAGCGATCTCGCGTTCACTGCAGGCGGAATTGCCCGGATTACGGGGATTTTCCGCCAGCAGTATGAAGTATATGCGTCTGTTCTATGAAAATTGGCAGTCTTTCTTTGTTCAGTACTTGGATCCGTCGGGAACTGTTGTCGGTTCAGAAAATCGCCACTTGGCAAGTGACGAATTGTCTGAATTGCAATTTTCCTTAAATCGCCACTTGGCAAGTGACGAATTGAAATCTTCTGATATCCAAGCATTTTTAGCCGTAGGATTTACTCACCACCGTTATATTTTATCCACCTGCAAATCACAGGAAGAACGCTGGTATTACATCCGGCAGTGTGCAGCCAATTTCTGGAGTGTAGAGGTTCTGAAACGTCATATGGCAGCCAATGACTTTCACCATGTCGGCACGATGCCGAACAATTTTGCCCTGACCATGCCGGATGCCCGACAGGTATCCCGTGCCGTTCAATCGTTCAAAGACGAGTATCTGCTGGATTTCATCAATATTGAAGAGGCAACGGATAATGCGGATGTGGATGAAAGAGTATTGGAAACGGCGATCGTTGACTCCATCAGGAAGTTCATCCAGTCGTTAGGCCCTGATTTCTGCTTTATCGGCAACCAATACCGGCTGATCGTCGGTGAAGAGGAGTTTTTCATCGACCTGCTGTTCTATCACCGGCTGCTGAGGTCAATGGTGGCGATCGAATTGAAACGCGGGAAATTCAAACCCGGCTATCTCGGACAGTTGAATTTCTATCTTTCCGCCCTGGATAAGCAAGTCAAGCATCCGGATGAAAATCAGAGTATCGGTCTTTTGCTGTGCCAGGAGGCAAACCGGACGATCGTGGAACTTGCGGTGCAGGATTTCAATAAACCCATCGGTGTGGCCACCTACAGACTCGGCAGTGAAATTCCGGAACAATACAAACCGCTGATCCCGATGATCGACGGGGTCCAGAAAATTTTAACGGAGTCCGGCCATGAGTGAGTTCCGTTTGAAACAATATCAGATACGCGCGTTGGACGCGCTCAAAGGCTTTTTTGCATCCTGCCATCAGTTCGGATCGGTGGAAAATGCTTTTTTTCAGGAGACGAAAAACACCTTCGGCAAGCCAAGTCCATATCGAAAAATCGATGAACCACACCTGAAGGAGATACCCTACGTTTGTCTGCGCGTTCCGACGGGAGGCGGGAAAACGCTCATGGCGTGCAAGGCGGTTTCCTATACCATCCGGGATTTTAAACGGGCGGATTCCTCCATAGTCCTGTGGCTTGTCCCCTCGACTGCGATCCTGGAACAGACGCTTGCCGCATTGCGGAATCCGGACCATCCGTATTATCAGTGTCTGGACTCATCTTTACATAATATCGTGGTTAAGAACATTGACGAGGCGCTGTCCATGCCGCTGTCGGATGTTTCCGGCAGGACCTGCATTATTGTTTCCACGCTTCAGGCATTCCGGCGGGACAGCAAAGACGGATTGCGGGTTTACAAAGACGGGAACAGTGCGCTGGCGCCCCATTTTGAACACATCCCGGTACAATGTCAACCGGAAGTGGAATACAACGAGGAGACCAAAGAACCTGTCCGTTCGCTGAAAAATCTACTGGCGATGCACCGGCCGGTGGTGATAATCGATGAAGCGCACAACGCCCGGACACTGCTGTCCTTCAATGTGCTGGACGGTTTTCACCCCAGCTGCATAGTGGAATTTACCGCGACACCGGACACCAAAGCGAATCCGTCCAATGTCCTATACAGCGTTTCTGCAAGGGAACTCCAGGCTGAAGACATGATCAAAATGCCGATCGAAGTTGTCGGCCGTCCTTCCGCATGGAGGGAACTGGTGCAGGATGCGATCAACTGCCGCAATGGGCTCGAAAAGGTTGCGGAGATCGAAAAGGTGCAGACACCACAGCGTGAATACATCCGCCCGATCCTGCTGTTTCAGGCAATGAAGAAAAACAAAAACGATGATTCGGCAGTACATGCGGAAAAGCTCAAAGAAATTCTGGTTAAAGATTACCGGATCCCGGAAGAGGAAATCCGCATTGCCACGGGCGACAATTATGAAATCGAAGGAGAGGACCTCTTTGCTGACACCTGCCCAGTCCGTTACATCATCACCCAGCAAGCGCTGCGGGAAGGCTGGGATTGTTCTTTTTGCCTATATTCTCTGCTCCATTGCGGAAAGCTGGTCGCAAATCCAGGTGGAGCAATTTATCGGCAGGATCATGCGTCTTCCCAATGTGAAACGCAAGGATGCGCCGGAACTGAATAAAGCGTATGTCTTTGCCCCGTCCAGTTTTGCCGCCGTCGTCGATTCCCTCCGTGACGCGCTTGTACAGAATGGGTTCCAGAAATTTGAAGCGGAAAATATGATCCTGCCGCAGGCAGAGCAGCAGATGTCTGAGGATGATCTTTTTGGACAGAAAAACAGCTATGATTATGAAAATACCACAACAACGATTCAGCTGACTGCGGTTCCGGAAACACCGCCGCAGTTTTCGATGCAGCTGGCGGCTCACGCAACATACGATGCGGAAAAGAAAACGATCACCTTCAAACGCAGCATGTCTCCTGAAAACCGGAATGAACTGCGACAGCATTTCCCTCAGGATAAGGCGCGGATCGATCAAGGATACATCGAAAGCAACCGGTTCCATCCGGAACGGCTTTCCCGTATTGAAATGGGGTATGAACTTCATGTCCCGCAACTGTGTGTTCAGGAAACGCCGGATCTTTTGCTGCCGTTTGATGAAACGACCATCTATGAGCGGATGGATTATGATCGCAGGGATTTGACCGAAGCGCTTTTGAAACTGGATTACCACTCGACTGCAGGGGAAATCACGATCGGTCAAATTGGAATGAATCAGCAAGGCCAAATCACAACCCAGACAATTCGGATTCTTCAGAACCAGTCCTTTGCCTGGGATTTTGATGCGGCAGACAAGTGGTCGGAAGCGGAACTGGTCAATTGGATAGACGAAAGACTGGATCATCCGGATATTGATGCGCCGGATATGACTGCCGTTTTGTCAGGTGTGATTTCCAATATGATCACCACCGGCCAAATGAAACTGCAGCAGCTGGTCGTGGATAAATATATTCTGCTGAAATCGTTCCAGAACGCTCTGTCACGGTTCCGGAATGATTTGCGCAACAAGTCCTATCAGCAGTTTCTCCTTCCGCAATGCGATACCCCATTGACAGTGAACCCTGACTGCTGTTTCAAATACAGCGAAGCATATCCCGTCAACATCCGGTATTCAGGAACGATCAAATTCAACAAGCATCTGTATTCCGAAGTCGGGGATTTGAATAATGAGGAGGCAGAATGCGCACAGAAACTTGACCTTAACCCCAAAGTCGATTGCTGGGTAAGAAACCTGGACAGACGGGAACAGGATTCTTTCTGGCTGCAAACATCCACTGATAAATTTTACCCGGATTTTGTCTGTAAGCTGACCGATGGCAGAATTCTTGTTGTGGAATATAAAGGGCACCACCTTTATTCCAACCAGGATTCCACGGAAAAACGAACCATCGGGGAACTTTGGGCAAATCGGTCAAAAGGGAAATGTCTTTTCATCATGACGGACGGAAAGAATATCGATGAACTTCTTGCCGCAAAAGGATTATGAAAAACCATGAGAGGAAACCGGGATAAGGCAGACCGATGGATTTATTGAAATCCCCAGAAATAATAACCCCTAACAGAAAGAGGTGAACAGAACATGAAAAAGGCAACAGTCAAACCCATTCCCGCGAAAAAAGCCACGCTCAAGAAAGTTGCTCCTGCGAAAAAAGCCGCACCGAAAGCTGCACCCGAGAAGAAGGCTCCTGCTAAAAAGGCCGCTCCCGCGAAGAAAGCCGTACCTGTGAAAAAGGCCGTTCCGGTCAAGAAAGCCGCACCGAAAGCTGCGCTGGCAAAGAAAGCTCCGGTCAAGAAAGCCGCACCGGCTAAAAAGGCGGTCCCCGTGAAGAAAGCTGTTCCGGCAAAGAAAGCCACGCCTGTGAAAAAGGCCGCTCCCGCGAAGAAGGCTCCTGCGAAGAAAGCCGCACCTGTGAAAAAGGCCGTTCCGGTCAAAAAGGCAAAAAAGAAATAACGGAACAAATGCCTGTCTGCCGTCAGCTCTTGGCGGCAGTCGACATCTCGGAATAAAAACACAGCGTATATAATCCGGAAAGATCAATAAAATCTTTGCACTGACTGCAAAAAAAGTTTGTAATCAGCGGAAAAATATGTTATATTTCCGACATAATGCTCACGGCGAGGTGCATTGAGCATAAAAAATCAACCCCAGGAGAACAGGATGAAACATTCGTTCTATGATGTGAAACTCCGCAAAAAAGTTTCCGCCGAAATCATCGAATTTGCCAGCTACGGCAAAGGAACCACCAAACGCTTTGCCTTCAAGGCGAAAACCTCTGATGGCCGTAATCTGACCGCATTCGTTTCCAAGGAAGATTGGGAAAAGGCCAAAAAGAAATAAGCTGATTTCTTCCGTTTGAATGAAGCCTGCATCCATTTCCGGAGCAGGCTTTTTTCTCCCTCAAAACCTTATTTCTGAGGCAGAATGACTTCCCCTGTGAATGATTTGAAATCATACATACAGATAAACTCCCCGCCGTTCAATACAAAAGCACCGATATTTTCCCGAAAACCGATCTTGAATTCCAAGGGAAATCTAAACGGCACAGGAAGTTGAATTGAACTGATTATCAGTGGGGCATGTTTTTTCAGGCATGCGTTGAGAATGAATTTCTGATCAATTATAAGCAGCAAAAGCGCGGCATTGCTGCGGGGATCGTCATAACCTGCCCAGTCATCATCCGGATCACGAATTATGAAATTCTTCCAAGTTTTCTTGCCGAACAGGGATTTCCTGACAGGAAAAAAGGATTCATAAATTTTCGATGGAGTCTCCGGCAATGATTTCAACATAGTCGGATCGGATTTCACACTGAAAGAATTTGTCCACAGACCTCGGTGAACATGCATCATTTGCCCAGAAGAAAAGTCATACCGTACGCCGCATGACGAATCAGAGAAAAAAACTTCTCCGAACTGATCTCCGAATTTGAAATCCGGATTTGCATCAGCGGGTATTCCCGATAGTATCGTGGTGGCAGCGGGATTGAATCCAGCCGATGTTTTTTTCAGCGCATGAACAGTTATCCCGAACGGACCCGGCTCAATCGACATTCTCTGCTGTCCATCGGGAGAACAACAAAAATTGTTTTTTTCGGGGGAAGATTGATTATGATTTGTCTGCATGGTCAGAAACTCCCCCTTTTCGCAGGATGATATTCATGATGGTAATTCATACGCATCATTGAATAAAGAGAATAAAAATACCCAAACAGAAATTCTGTTGTCTGTTTGAAGCAAGCCTTTATAAAATAAAGGCTTGCTTGCTTGCTTGCTTGCTTGCTTGCTTGCTTGCTTGCTTGCTTGCTTGCTTCAGGAGAATTCCAAAGGGATTTGATGCAAATCAACAGCATAATCTTGATGGCCGTTATTATTGTTTCCATGTCTGAAATCTCCAATGCCAGTCCAACAAACGAATATTGAAATGAAACATCACTATTATACACTGCCAAAACAAAAATTGCAAATTGTATTTTTTGATAAAGTCATTATTTTTTGCTTTTTGTCCGCTTTTTGTTCCAAACACGATATTTCCGTATGGATTTGTAATCCAGATCGCAGGCTGATATTTCATTGCCTACCGCATCCGAAAAAGTTCTGCTGCGGCATATACACTTGGATGGCGGGTAGAATTTTCTGCCATGAAAATGCATAAAAACTGCTGAAAAACCTGAAAAAACTCCTTAACCAAGACCCAAGGCAGTCAATTTTGTTCTTTGCGCCGCTTTCCCGGCGGACGCAGTCGCGCCCGCCTCGCGGCTCCCTTGTGCAAGAACAAAATCGTTCAAGTTCAAAAAATTAAAAAGGAGTTTGAGCAAATGGCTGCTTACGCAATCGCTTACGGATTCAAGGTTTACACCTGGAAGAACATCCGCAATCATGAGGATGATTACACCTGGATCGCAGATAACTGCTACCTGACCAACGGCGATTATGCCATGTTCGAAGAAATCATGGAAAATGAATTTTAACCCCAACATTAAATATATAAGGAAATACAAAATGATTGATCTCCAAAACATTGTCTCATTCGAAGTCAGCAAGACGATCCCGGTAAATCTTTTCCGCTGGCCAAAGTATCTCTGGATTGATGGGAATCCCCTCGTGGACAAACCATATGTCCTTAAGTCAAAATACTGCGATGGTTGGAATGACACCTATCCGGCTGTAACCCGGAAAGAGGTCGTCAAAAGACTTGCAAAATTTATTTCCATAACGCAGGATGTTTCAGGTAAAACGGCTATCAACAACCTGTTGAATCATTCAGGCCTGCTGCCGCTTGAAGCCAAATGGGAAACCAAAACTCCGGACGAACTGCTGAGCATCCTGATCAAAGTCATAGACATACACAACTCTGTATGTTTTGATAACAAAACCACAAAAATGGAGGAAGTAACCATGAACACCGTCACCATCAAGAACCCGAACGAACCCGCCACCGATGCCCAGAAAAAAGTGATCGGACACGCTGTCAAACAGGGGGAATACCCCCGTTTTGCCGCTGACAAATGGCAGGCTCTGACCAAAGGCGAAGCCGCCGGAATCATCACGAAATTGCGCGGAGACAAGGAAATCCCCGCCAGCAATGCGCAGAAACGCAAGCTCGCCGACCTGATCCATCGCGGCTTCCGCAAAGGTCTGAAACGTGAAACGTTTGCCAACCTGACCAGCGACATGGCGAAGAACATGATCTGGCACGCGGTCCAGCAGGAAAAGACCGGCAAAACTATCGAAGGTTTTGTTCCCAGACAGAAACTTGCCCCTAACGCTCCGGCAACCGAACGGCAGAAAAACCGCCTGACCCAGCTGATCCATGACGGCTTTGTTCCGCGGATCACGCCCCAGCTCTGGGCCAGGATGACCCATGAGCAGGCTACCGAACAAATCACTCGCGGCAAACTCGCCGAGCAAAGAGTCGCCCGGCAAGCCGCCTGAACATCAAATCAGCGTTTCGAATTGCCCGTCCCGGAGGAATCCGGTTCGGGCTTTTTCTCTTTTAAATCCTCAAAACTGATGGAGACTCCGGACACGGGAAAAATCACTTTGACCCGTTCCAGCTGCAAATTCGCATACAATTCTTCCTGCGGACGGCGGGAAATGATCTTGCAGACCACATCCCCGGCGAGGTAAATTTCAAATATCCGGAAACCCGCATCCACATGAATTTCCAGGATCGAATACCACGGGATCAGCCGTTCGCTGAGTCCATTGGAAATCCTGACTCGCGGCATCGGACAGCGGCTGCGAAGCCAGCACGCTCCAAAAGATTTGGTCTGCAAATCCGATGCATCACTGGCGGCGGTGAGCTCGTCAGAGATCAAATCCTCTGGAAGATTCGCGTTTACGTCTTTCAGCGAGCGCCACAAGTCGAGCGCGTCTTTCCTCTTCTTCGCTTCGGGATCGTGCTCCATCGGCATCTGTTCTTGTCCGTTCATCATAGTTTCTTTCTCGTTCAACATCATTCAACTCCTTTTCTGTTTGTCTTATCGGGGGTGTTTCTATTTCTTCTCTGATCCATTCGGCGATTTCAGCGTCCAATTCCGGAGAACGCCGAACTTCAACGGATTTATTCTGTCCGACATGTTGTTCAGCCTCGGCTTTTTCCTGCATTTTACGCATGGCTCTTTCTTCAATTTCTCTCGCTTTGGCAACGGCGGCATTCCAGCTGGCAGGCTGGAATGTCTTGACCGGCTCCGAAGTCGCTGGCTTAATTTCAGGTTGCGGCTGTTCAACAGGAGCCGGTTTGGCATTTGATTTTTCCCGTTCAGTCCGTTCTGAAGCAAGCTGTTCAGACTGGGCTTTTTCCTGCATTTTACGCATGGCTCTTTCTTCAATTTCTCTCGCTTTAGCAACGGCGGCATTCCAGCTGGCAGGCTGGAATGTCTTGACCGGCTCCGAAGTCGCTGGCTTAATTTCAGGTTGCGGCTGTTCAACTGGTGCCTGTCCGGCTCTCCGGGCCTTTTCGGCAGCGATATATTCTGCCGCTTTCCTTGCGCGTTCGGCCTGTTCCGCGGCAATCCGCATGTCAATTTCCCGTTCGCGTTCGGCTTTTTCCTTTGCCCTCCTGGCTTTTTCAGCGGCAATATATTCTGCCGCGGACATCGGCCGTTTTTCGGTTTGTTCAATGACAGCCGGTTTCGGTTCAACTCGCGGCTGTTCGGGTTCGATTCTGGGGCGTTCAGCCTCGATCTTTTCCCGTTCGGCGGTAATGCGTTCAGCCTCAATTCTTGACTGTTCGCCGCGCTCAGCCTCAAACTTCGCCCGTTCGGCGGCTTCCCTTTCACGCTGGACAGCAAGTTTTTCCCGGAATTCCTTCCGGATTCGTTCACTTCGGTCATAATCCTTTTTCCTTATATTATGGTTGAAAACGTGATACATCGCACGTTCGATGTAACTTGAAACGATCTGCTGCACTTTACGCATCTGTTCGCGCGTCCGATTCATGAATTGACGCAGACGCGATCCGATCAATTCAGCTGGGGGCGGCGGCAAAACCGGCGCTTTCCAAGGCGGAACACCGCCCGAAATATCCGTAACCAATTTGCGTTCCGTGGGGATTTTGACCAGACGGTCTTTGAAAAATTCTTTCTCCGGCACATGAAGCGACAAATTTTTCCGCCCGCGGGAACACGCCACATAAAACGCCTGGCCGGACATCTTTTCCGCCGCGACCACCACGTTTTTGGAGGTCATTCCCTGCGAGGAATGCGAGGTGATCACCCAGCCGTATTTGAATCCGCGGAAGTTCTCCGGCAGCCGGACCGTGGTCAATTCTTTCCGGTTGTGATCCAACAGCATGAACTCATTCGGATTGCCCGTCGCAAGTGCCAGACTGCCGTTGTTGATCTTATATTCCGGCGTTTTCAGGTTGACCGTCATACGCACGACATCCCCTTTTGCTATCGCAAGTTCCCGCGCTTCGCCGACGTCCAGACGATCCTTGAACTGTCTTGGATTCACGTATTGACCGTTGGAAAGCAGCAGCTTTTTCCCCTCGACCGCCTTGACTTCGAACATCTCTCCGACGTTGCCGATCTCCTTGATTTTGGAGGTCAGAAAAACCTGCATCCCCGGCTTGTAGTGCGCCACATCTGCGATTTTCTCGGCAGTCCAGCTCCACGACCGAAACGCTTGCACCTGCCGTTCTGAAGAGGCGTCAAGCGCACCTTTCGATTTCATTTTCGCCCGGATTTTCTCGGTCAGAAGTTCGCATTCCCGGTTGGTCGGCGATACCGCAATGCAGTCCAGCGGACGCTTCCCGTCCTCGGTCAGACGCAGAAAACTGTCCGCCGCGGCATCCAGATACCGCCCCTGATTTTCATGGATAAATCCATGCGAATCCAGCTGTTCGAACGCTCCGCCGACATCGCCATCCGACGCCATAAGAATACCGCGCCGGTATTCTTCATCCTGCTGACGGTGGATCTCGGCAAGCTCGGTTTTGTCGATATCCGAGTATTTTTCCAACAACCGGAAGAAGTCGCCGGCCTCCACAGAACTGTGCTGCCGTTCATCGCCGACGAACAAAATCCGGTAATCGTGCTGCAATGCCAGCTGCATCATATCATGTCCCTGCCTGACCGAATTCAGCCCCGATTCATCCACAATCAGGAACGATCCATCGGGCGGCAACGACTTCGGATCGATCAGGAATTTCGCCACGGTTTGCGCCGAACCGAACCCCTCGGTCCGCAAAACATCCACCGCCGAATTGGTCGGCGCTATCACATGAATATTCTCCACACCGCCATGTTTCAGGCACTTGCAAAGCTCCTGCAAGGTCGAAGTTTTACCCGCTCCGGCCACACCGCGGAAAATCTGAAACTTGTTTTTGCTGCCCAGAATATCCTCGATCACCGCTTTCTGAGCGGAATGGTCGAAGGTGTCCTGCGCTTCCGAAAACGGCACGTATCCGGACGTCAAAGGCGTTTCAAATTCCTTCATCAGACTCGCCAGTTTCAGGATCTGGGCCTCCCGGTTCATGTGGTCCTGCGTGGTAAGATACGGGTTCGCCGAAGGTTCGCCAAGATTGACCAGTTCGACCAGGGAACCCGCATCTTTTTTCAGGTCTTCCAGACGCAATTTGCCGAGATTCTGATTCAAGGTTTCGGCCAGTAACTTGTCCTCCGTGATGACACTTTCACGCTCGAAAAGCTGTGCCGCGACCTTCTGTACCGCAGCCAGACGTTCCTCATCGGAGAGCCACGGAGCGCACATTGCCCCGCGATCATCGGCACGCCGATACATCTTCCGGAAATACTCGCGCTCTTCCTCGGTGAACAGAGAAAGCTTGTATTCCTTGACCTGGGCATTGGTCCGCGTGAGCATTTTTCGGTTGCGCGTAAGCAGGGTTAATTGACTCACTTCATCAATGCTTGGCTGCCGTCCATGCGTCTCCACGAAGCGCTCAATGGCACGGTCGATCTGTTCCCGGCGACGCGAAAAACGTTTCAGAATCTCATCCGAAACACCCTTGATTTCGAACCCGACCAGTTCACCTTTGTCGCGGTATTTCTTCTCCAGATCGTATCCCAGCAGACCACATTCTTCGGCAAGCTTGTTCAGGTAAACCTTGCTCGCATAACGGATCGCACGCACCATTTCCCGGCTCTGAAGCGCCTTGTATTTCCCGTTTTTATCGCGCGTGACATTGACAATTACATTGTGGGTATGGAGTTGAGGATCAAGCAGCCGGCTGGAGTTGTGATGATACTCTGCGTAGATGAAATTGCCGGTGAATTCGATGTTGTCGGTGTTCGCATTGATCCCCGAACGGAGACGCACGGAAGCAAACCGTTCCATCTCTTTCATCGCCAGCTGGACCGCTCTCTGATGGGCGTCTTCGATGCGCGGATCGAACAACGACATGATCGAAACCGACTTCTGTGCCGAACATTGAAAGTCATAGAATCGGACCGCATTTTCGACGTTCCGGGCGGTCAGTTTTTTGCCGGAAACGGGATCTATATTCTGCTGGAACGCGGAGAAAACAGACTGCGAAACGTCCTTCCCGGAGAGGTGAAAATCATCCGCAAGCGTCCCGCGCCAAACGCCTTTGACGACTTCATGTTCGGAATAATAATCGTTGCAGGAGAGGTGCTGCCGATAGAAATCGGCGCCTTTTCCTTTGGTCGCTTTTATCCGGGCACAGGTAAACATTGACACACCCCAAGGGTTGAGTTGTTTACCTCTGCGGGACTGGGCAGGAGAATATAGATCGTATGAAAACCCAATATACCCCCGAAAAGTGATTTGTCAAGCCCGGAATTTAAAATTTCCGGAATCCTTCCGATAATGGAAGACGCTCTTACCCTAAGCTCCGCTTCGGTATAGATAAAAAAGCAATATAAAGAGATAAAATATCTGGTTATTATCCGTATCATGCCAGATAAAATATTCCTTAATTATTTATTTTTTATCGCTTGAAAAAACACCTGATCGAGGCTATAATACCGGCGAAGGAAAATTGAACGGATGGGAGGAACAACGACAATGAAAGCAAAACGGAAAATGCCGAAATCGCCGGGACCGCACAGTCCGAAACTGGCGGCGTTGGAAACGGAAATCATGGAGCAGCATTTGCAAGGGAAGCCGATCGCTGCGATCCAAAAATGGCTCAAGACAGAGAAGAAAATCTCCATTGCATATTCGAACCTGTACAACTTCATCCATCGCAGAGCGGAAAAATTTTCCGCAACATCGGGAACATCAGTGATCCTGCACTTCATGCATCTGAAACCGGAAGTCCGGGAAGAAGTCCTGCAAATCCTCCTGATGCTGATGCACAAGGAGAACAATGCCCCGATCCAGAGATCAATCCAGCAGCAGAAACCAGTCGCCCCGATACCGACCGAAAAACCGGTCTCTGCCGATTATCTCGAAATCCAACCAGGCGACACTCCCGCGATCATCCGACTTAAGAAACTCGCCACAATCGACAGCAGCGAACTGGAACAATTCGAAGAAGAATTGAAAAAGAAAAAGTCTAACGAGAAACGAGGGAAATGATTTTCAAAGTGAATTTTCAATCAATAAAATAGAATGAACAAGGTGTTTATACCTTCTGTTCTTTGAGAATGAAGTTGCTGTTGGAATACGATGAAACATCATTTAGTAAGATATTACTTTTTTTCGCATAATAACCGCAATTGAGAATAATGGACCCCAGTAAAAGTAATATTCCAATATTTATAATGTGTTTAGTATTCATTTTTCTTGTCCGATCGCAATAAGGGCAATTGTCCCTGAAAGATTTAGGATATCATGACGCGCCATGGTGGTTTCCGGCGGCAGAAAATACCGTTCGGCGGCCAGATTCGTCTCGATCAGCTTCACCAGATCTTGATAAACTTCCGTATGTTTCCGATAAGGATTCATGGGCAGAAACAACTCTCCGTTTCATAGTTGCCTTACCGGAATTTTACATCATTGTCTAGATTTTTTCAACCCCTGTCAAATTGCAAAAAAAAAATGAAAAATACTGACAGTAGCGTCTGCCCATATCCTGGGCAGATCCCTTATTCTTTGTATCAGGGTGTTATTTGTCTGTTCCTTCAAGCTCGAAACCGCACGCCTGCAGCAGCGTCTTATGCAGCAGGAATTCGTGTTCCGCGGAAAACGGATTGACCATCTCCCCGCGGACGATCTTCGCAAAATCGATCAGCTGGGGCTCGTAACGGCCGCCGAGCGGACCGCAGTCCACCTGATGCGTCCCCGCCGCATATTGCCCCTGCGGCTGTTTCAAGGTCAGACGCACCTGCAGCGGCGTATGGTAATAATCCTGATATTCGATCGGACAGAGTTCCGCTGTTCCGAGCGTGCCGCAGATGATAAGGCGGCGGAATTTATAGCCTTCGATCTCGGCGACGGAAACGCGGACCGTGGCGCTGGCTTTTGGGTATTCCAGCACGGCCAGGCCGTTGTCGATCAGTCCGTCATTGCGGGTCTGTTTCAGGAACGGCGTCACGCGGTCGGGCTTGCCGAGCATCAGCAGCACCAAATCGATCAGATAGCCGGCAAAAATATACATCGCCCCGCCCTTGAACTGGGCCAGCCATTTGCGGTAGGCGTCGTTGCCGCTGTCGTCCCGGCTCATCACGGCATGGATCTCGAAAAGTTCGCCCAGCCAGCCGTTTTTCACCGCATCCAGACAGAACCGCACCGCCGGATTGGTCCGGTAGATATACGCCATCTGGAATGCCAGTTTCTTCTCCGTGCACAGGTCGCAGAGTTTCCGGAATCCCGCTAGGTCTTCGCCGCCCGGCTTATCCATGCTCAGATGCAGTCCCCGTTCCGCGCAGCGAAGCGCCGTCGGCAGCAGATCCTTGCCGTCGGTTTCCACCATCACCGCCTCAAGTCCGGGAACCTTCAGCAGTTCTTCCGAGCTCATCATCGGCAGACCCGCATACGCATCATGTCCGCCGCGTTCCTGCCGCCAGTGCGGATCGTCTTCCGCGACCCCGACCACCTCGAAATAATCGGTCAGCCGACGCAGGGTCTTCATCCGTTCCGTGCCGTGATTGTGTCCGATCCCGATTTGCCCGATTTTGATCTTTTTCATTTTTCATATTCTCCTGCTTTTGCTGAAACGGTGAACATCATGCATTCCTGCGCGGGAATCAGCAGTTCTTCCGAAGAAATTTCCACGTTGACAAAACGGTATGTTTCCGGCCCGCGGAAAAGCCTGGGACTGCCGGTCCGGTTGAAACATGCCGCGATACCGTGTCCATCGGCACCGACCCGCATGAAGGAATCGAAATCCGGTTCGTTTTCCAGCACCCGGAACTCCGTCATCGGACCGCGCTCCGCCTCGCGGTTGAATGCCGACGTGAATTTCGTCAGACGTGCCCGAAGATCCGGGGGCAGTTTCCGCAGATCGCCAGCCGTGAGCGGCGCTCCCGCAAACGAGGTCAGCAGATATTCCGCGCCGCGTTCGTTCTGGATCGAAAGCAGTCCGTTCAGGATCCGTTCCGGCGGCAGCTTGCCGAGCCACGCATAGAAATTCTTCCGGATCCGTTCGATGCTCTGAAAACTCACCTCGTTCGCGGAATGGTTCGACACATGATGCAGTTCGGAAAGTTCCAGCGCCGCGATATTGGGTTTTTCCGTCCCGAACGCCTCGAAACTGAAGTCCAGCGTGGTTTCCGGATGCCGTTCCAGCATATAGTCGCGGACGCTTTTCATGCCCTCGTAGATCGACAGGAAGGAATCTTCCCAGCCCCGATGGTATTCATGTTCGGTGGAATGGCAGCCCCACGGCGCGATGCCGTACGGCGAGGAAACACTGCTGAAATCCAGCTTGAAATACTGCACACCGTATCGGCTTGCCAGCCGGTCCAGTTGCTCCGCGATCCAATGCCGGTAACCGCTTCCCAGACAGAAGATGTTATCCGAATGCGAATAATCGAATCCCAGGCGGCCGCTTTGCCGTCCGCCCGCTTTATGAACCATTTTTCCGGGGCATTCAGCACTCCGTAATCGGTCCCGACATTGAGCCAGAGACCGAACCGCATTCCCGCCTGATGGACGGCATCGGAAAGTTCCTCCAGACCATGGGGGAATTTTACCGGATCGACCTGGCGGTCATTGCCGTTGAACCAGCCGTCGTCCAGCACGAAAGTCCGGAATCCCATGGCCGCGGCCTCGTGCGCCAGTTCCACCGTCAGTTCGGAATCGATATTCCGCAGGAACGGCAGCCAGGTGCAGTACATGACCCCTTCGCGGTCCTTCATGGGCGGCAGTCCCGCCCGCATCAGCTCCCGGAAATCGCGGACCGTTTCCGGATCGTCCTTTGCTCCATGATACAGTGCGAAAATGGATTCCGGCGTCACGAAACTTTCCTCCGGCGCCAGCTCTTTCGCGAACGGCGCACTGCTCATATTCAGCCCGCAGATCGCATTCTGCCAGTGCGGATAGATCAGGAAATAACGCAGGATCCCAGGCGCAGTGGAACCCATGATCCAGCCGGCATTCTCTTCCGGATTGTGGCAGCGGACCAGGTCTTCCGTCCCCTCGAGCGTGAAGCTGACCGACTGCTGCACGTCATTGCTGCCAGCATAATAATCGCAGGCACTGAAACTGCCCGGCGCGGCGGCGGTGTCGTCGAACACCACATTGCTCAGCCGGAGCGGCGATTTCCCGCAGTTCCGGATGACCAGATGTTTCCGCGTTCCGCACAGTCCGGGAAAAATCTTATAACACAAAGTCACCCGGACCGCGTCCTGTTCGAATTCCAGTTCCAGGGATGCGGAATTCTGCCGGACCGCACATAAAACGGGCAGCAGACTGAATTCTTCGGTCTTGCCGTCCACCTCGCGTAACCGCTTTCCACCGTAGCTGGAATACAGCGTGTCATCGACCGAAAACGCATATTCCCGGACTGGCGCATGGATATATTCGGCCCCGTGCCTCAGATCCTTCATGGATATTGTCCGCACACCGTTTTCGGAAACCTCCAGAATCCGCTCAATAACGCCGTTCGTCAAAACATACTGCTTCATATCCGCTCCTTCATTGCAGCCCGCCGACGGGACTGCGTCTCCCGAATGTTTCCTTCATCTGGAACGAAAAATACAAAACCGCGAGGGAACCCAGCAGGAAAACGCCGAACAGGGTCATCCACGCGGACCGTCCGTAGATCGCCGCGCCGGCCGCATTTCCGACCGGATGGAACAGCTTGAGCAGCTGTCCCGCCAGATTGCCGAAAAACGCTACCGCCAGATAAAAGCTGAAATTGAGCATGCAGACGGCGCGTCCGGCCAGCATTTCCGGATTGGTCTCCCGCAGCAGCGGGATCACAATGGTCGAGAGACTCGCCGTTCCCGAAAGCATCAGCAGCAGGATCGAGAAAAGCAGAACACTGCGGACATCGCAGCAAATCAGAGCAAAGATGAGCGTAAAAACGGTGAAATTCGAGATGCCCGCGATCCGGCAGAAAATGCGTCTGCGGTTCCCGAAATAATGGCTGGCGGACGCCATCACCAGCCCGCTTACCGCGGCGGTCGCGCCGGTCGCGGAAAAAAGCCAGCCCGCCGGCAGTTCCCCCAGGTCGCAGAAATCCTGCATGAATTTTTTCCCGATCACGGTCTGCAGCGCATAAAACAGTCCGAAATTCACCGCACTGAAAATATAGAGTTTCCAGTTGTGGTCCAGCCGGAACACCGGAACAAATTCCCGCGGCGAAAACGTATGCTGTTTCTGTTCTTCCGGCAATCTGCCGCGCAGGATCAGCAGTACGGCCGGAAGGGCGAAGATCCCCGCCAGGATCGCCGCACCAGTGAGCGTGGTTCGCAAGCCGCAGTGACGGATTACCATCAGCAGCGGAGCGTTGGCCGCGATCCCCCCGGAATACCCGATCAGGATGATGATCGCCAGCGTCAGATTGTAATTTCCCCGGAACAGCCGGATGTTTTCCCGGACCAGCGTCAGGTAAAGCGAGCCTGCGCCGAGCCCGCCCAGGATCTGCGCGCCGTATGCCGCCGGAAGCGAACCCGAACGCGCAAACCAGAGCATCCCGGCAACGAACAGCAGTCCTCCCCAGATAAGCACGCGTCCGCTGCCGTAACGGTCCAGCAGCAGACCGGTCAGCGGCTGCATCAGCGCGTAGGCGAACATGAACGCCGCGCCGAGCCCGGCGATCCCCGAGGCAGTACAGCCGTAAGCCTGCTGCAGACGGTCGAATACCGCGCCTGGGATCCCGACCCGCTGGACATTCGCAAAGAAATACAGTGCGGTCCCGCAGATCAGGATCAGCAGAAACCGCAGCCGCACCATGGACGGATCATATTTCATGGAAGGGTCAGCACCACTTTCCCGATGTTTTTCTGCTGTGCCAGTAACTGATGAGCCTCGGCGGCTTTTTCCATCGGGAAGACCGCATTGATCACCGGCCGGACCGTGCCCTTTTCGACCTGCGGCCAGACCAGTTCGACCAGCTGTTTCAGAATCTCGCTTTTTTCCGCATCGCTGCGGCTGCGCAGCGTGCTGCCGATCACTTTCAGATGTTTCTTGAGCAGCACACGCAGCGGGATCTCAGTTGTTTCCCCGCCGAGCGTGGCGACCAGGATCCAGCGTCCGCCGGGATTCATCGCGTTGAGACATTTCCCGAGCAGGGCGCCGCCGGCGCAGTCCAGCGCCAGGTCGACCGGATTCTGCTGCAGGACTTCGTCCACGGCTTCCGCCTTGCGGTTGATCACCACATCCGCTCCGTTTTTCTTCACCGCTTCGGCTTTGTCCGGCGAACCGACCGTTGTCACGACCTTGGCGCCGATCAGTTTTGCGATCTGGGTTGCGGCGATACCGAGTCCGCTGGCGCCCGCCTGGATGAACACCGTTTCGCCTTTTTTGAGCTCGCCCAGCCGCACCAGATTGAGCAATGCCGTGGTATAGACTTCCGGCAGACAGGCCGCTTCCGCAAAAGAACAGCCGTCTGGGAGCGGCATGACCATTCCTTCCGGCACCAGCACTTTTTCGGCATAACCACCGCCACCCAGGAGTGCGCAAACCCGGTCGCCGATTTTCCAGCAGCTGTCCGGGGCTGACTGTGTGACCGTCCCGGCACATTCCAGTCCGGGCCATTCGGGCCAGCCCGGAGGAGGCGGATATTTCCCCGCCGCCTGCAGCAGATCGGCGCGGTTCACGCCGGCAGCCTTCACTTCGATCACCACATAACCCGATTCCCACACCGGATCGGGCACTTCGCTCCAGTTCAGATGATGTTCCGGATCAATCGTTACCGCTTTCATATTCCGTTCTCCTCAAAATTGGTTCCTGTTGAACACGATCTCGCCTTCGGCTATGGACATAATGGTTTTCATAGTCATTCCTTGTCCTCAGCGACCAACGGATGACGGCGGTCCTGCAGCGGGAAGGTTACCGGTGCATGTTTCAACGCGGACTGATAGGCCCCGGTGATCATTTCCAGAGAGATCAGCGCCGAATCGATCCTGGCAGTCAAAGTTTCCTTTCCTTCGATCGCCTGCAGCAGATTCCAGGCTGCACGGCGGTTGTTTTCAGCAAAATAGATGTGATAATAAAGGTCCGCACGGATCCCCAGTTCGGCATAATTCAGCGGGACCGCGCCGGGAATGTCGGGCTCTTCCGGAAGCGGAACGATCTGAAAATCGGAATGATCCTCGATCGGAACCGGGAAATCCCGGCAGATCCGCAATTCGCGGTTGCCGGTGTAACGGATGGTCAGAATGCCTTTGCTGCCGCAGACCGTGATGCCGAGGCGCTGGTCTCCGTTCTCAATCAGCCGGCGGCTCTCGAAGATGCCGTTGACTCCGTTTTTGAAACGATACAGCGAATAGATCTCGTCCCCGCCGCAGGGGCCGACCGGTTCGGTCGTGGTCAGCACATCCTGCGCGGTCAGGGGATTGCCCTGCCAGCGGATGTCCGAAAAAACCTGTTCCGGCATGCCGAAGATCCAAGCAGCGGCATCCAGCACATGCGTGCCCAGCACCTGCATGTCTTCACCGCCGCCGCGCGTATCCTCCTTGCCCCGCATGTAGCAGGTTAGGATCTGCCCGATTTCGCCCCCTTCGATCATCTTTTTCATCGTGCGGAAAGTCGGAGCGAACCGTGCCAGATGCGCCATCTGCACCAGACAGCCGGTCCGATGCGACAGCGCGATCAGCTCATCCGCCTGGTCCGGCGCTTCCGCCAGCGGTTTTTCGCAGAGCACATGACAACGATGGTTCAGGGCGAATTTGATTTGTTCATAATGTTCCTTCGGCAAACGGGAACACAGGATTACGATATCGGGTTTTTCCTGCTCCATCATGGCGGTGAACGAAGTGTAAAGACGTTTTGCACCGGTAAGACGGTAGGTCTTCTCCGCCTCGGGATTGGAATCGGCCAGAGCGGCAATTTCCACGCCGGGCAATCCTGTGAATGAATAATGCGTGAAGTGACCGCCGCGGCGATTGCCGCCCGTGTCGTAACTGATGCAGACTTTCAACATGATCGGAACTCCCAGGGTTATTTCATTGCGGCAAGGTAATCATCCATGCGCTGATTGTTCGGCCACGGATAATCTTTCGGCGTGCGGCTGATTTCCATTTTCAACCCATCGTAAAGCGGCATCATGTCGCTTTGTTTCATACCCGTAACCGCCAAAACTTTGCTGTTATCGGTTTCGCGGTCAAACAACCGTGCGTATTCAAGTTGCCAACGGGGTGCCAGACAGTAAGGATCGGGATTGATGATTTTCAGATAATCCTCCTTGTCGATCCATACCGCGTCGAGATTGCAGATGTCTTTGTAATAATCGGCGATCTCGCCCCAGGTATGGCTTTCGGCACTGTTGATGTTGAAGGCTTCGCCCAGCGCGGCCTCGCAGAAGAGCAGTTTTCCGATCATTTTTCCGGCGTCCCCGCCCCAACTCAGCGTGGCAGGTTTGTCCTTTGCCTGGATCGGGACCACCACTTTTTTCCCGGCGAAGGCACGACCGACGGTATTGGCCGCTTCGAGCGTAACCAGCTGGTAGCGCAGATAGCTGTAGGTTGTGGCGGGCCGCACGATCGTCCAGTTTTTCCGTTTCCAGCCGAACATCAGGTTTTCACCTCTCGCCTTGTAAATGCAGTAATCGTCGGAGTTCACCAGCAGGGGATCTTTGGAACTGTCGAGCAGCCGAGGCGAAGTTTCCCTTACCGGTTTTTCCAGATTGTCATAGACCCGGCAACTGGAAAGGAAGATATAATGATCGGTATGATCCAGCAGCCTCGGCAGATAAAACGGGATTTCGCTTGTCGGATAGGTCAGGTAATCCACGATCGCATCGTAATGCCGCGGGAGAAATTCCTGCAGTACCGTCAAGTCCTTGCCGTTCCCCTGATAATACTTCACATTCGGATGGTTACTTTCTCGTTTGGACCGAGCAATACCATCTACCAGACAACCGTTTTCCGCCAAAAACGGGATCATGTAACGTGCCATGGCACCCGTTGCGCCCAAAACAAGAACTCTTTTAGGTTTCATTTTTTCCTCCTGCTGAAAATTGCCGTTTGACTCAATATAGATTCGCTGTTCGGTTTTTCCACCTGTAATTTTACTTTTTCTTGTAAAAACAGTTGAAAATAACAGATATTTTCAGAAAAACATTCATTTTATTGTAAACGAATCAATTTGAGCAGAAAACTCTTCTCCCGTTACAGGGGAAATCCGGGATACTAAACGGTAATCGGATGCTCAGGTACTGTCCCGAACGATCAGTGAATATGGAAAAACGGTTTCAACGGGAACTTTTTTTCCGTGGATCAGACTTTTCAAATGACAGATCGTCGTCTGCGCCATCTGCCGATAATCAGGCGAGATCGTAGTTTGAGCGGGAATACAGTATCGGGATATGCGGTGCCGCTCGGAACTGACCAGCCGGATATCCGCAGGGATTTTCCTTCCGTAAAGGGAAAGACAATAAGCAGCGATGCCGCCGAAATTACCGCCGCCACCGCAGAAGACACCATCGATCCCGCTTTGAAGCAGTTTTCCCATTTCCTCAAAAAAGAGTTCGGAAGAACAGATTTTCACCAGAGAATTGTTTGCGGGGAGCTGGAACTTCCGCAAGGCGCGTAATATCCCCTGTTTCCGGCAGTCCACGTTGCCTTGCTCGGCTACCCCGTGGAGAATGGCTCCTACCTTGCGGCAGCCGCGTTCGGCCAGATGCCCGACCGCCAGTTCCATGCCCTGTTTTTCATCGGAATGGATGTAGACGGCGCCCGGTATTTTTTTTGCGGGAATCTTGTCTATGATGACCAGCGGCAGGGAAAACCAGTCGTCCCATTCGGGAGGCGGATCGATGCCGATCCCGATCGCCCCGCAGAAGGAGATCTCGCCGAGCCGCTCAAGATTGTCGTGAGGCAGGATCTCGATCCGGAAATTGTTCAGCGCGAGTTCGCGGATCAGTTCGGTCGTGACCATGTCGACAAACTCCGCGGCAGGATAGATCTGTTCGTATGGCGTAATGATCACGATATTTTTCTGTTTTGCCGACAACCTCGGATGATAGTTGTGTTCCCTGGCGACGGCGAGGACGTGTTCCCGGACTTCGCAGCGAATGTTCGGATGATGACTGAACACCCGAGAGACCGTTGCCGTCGATACTCCTGCCAAAGCGGCAATTTCCTGGATTTTCATAAAAGGCTCCATTGTTTTTTTTGATTCATTTACAATATAATCGATGCGCGGCTGAAAATCAAGCAGAAAACGCCGGGTTTCCGGAAAGATGGCGGAATTTTCCTCTCTTGCCGCCCTAGAAAAACAGCATTTCCCGATATGCGGAGCCCCGCACGGATAAAAAAAATGACAGTTTTTTTGAAAACCCGCTTGACATCCGTTTTCCCGCATGTATATTATTCTGTAAACCGGAAATGGTTTACTGGAGGGTCTTACCGTCAGATGCAGAAAAACAATCAGGGACAGCAGACCGAGACGGTCAAAAAGCAGCTGATCAGTCTGATCCGTGAGGACGAACTGAAAGTCGGCGATCGGCTGCCGCCGCAAGCGGAACTGAGGAAAAAACTCGGCGTGGGCAGCAATACGATCCAGCGTGCAATTGAGACGTTGGCGACGGCGGGGATTTTCGAAGTTCGGCCGCACAAGGGCGTTTTCATCAAACAGCTCGAACCCAATGGCTTCACCTGTCACGAGATCGGACTGGTCTGCATGTGGCGAACCTTCTATCCGGCAGCGGCGTCGCTGATGCAGTGCCTTCAGCTCCAGATGCACAGCAACGCCTGTCAGTGCAAACTCTTCCTCCGGAATTTCCCCGAAATGACCTGGGTCGATTCGCTTTCCTATTTTGACGGGCTGAAGCGCTGCATCGAACAGAAACAGATCCAAGGTTTGATAACTACGGTTTCTTTCGATAAGGAAGCATGGGCGTTTTTCCGGAAACACAACCTTCCGGTGGTCTCTCTTGGCACCGCCGCTTTCAATAACGGTTTCAAAGTCTGCGGCGGCGTCCGTCCCGAGGAACTGTTCCGGCAGGCAAAGAAACGCGGCTTCCGCCGTCCTGCAGTCATCCACAGCGGGTTTCCCGTTACGGATGAGATACGAAAGGCATTTGCCGAAAACTGCCGTTTGCCGCAGGATGTTTACTGCCGTATCTTATCTCCTGAAATGGAAGCCGCTGATCGTCCGTATCAATGGTTCGGTGAGCTGAAAAATATCCTGCAGCAGTTCTCAAGCATGCCGAAGAACCGTCAGCCGGATGTCCTGCTGATCCCCGATGATATCATAACTTCGATGGTTCACCGCGAACTGCTGAAAATGCAGTTGGACGGTTGTCATTGGGATCCATCTTTCATCTATCAGACGGTCCGTCAGATACCGATCCTCCCGGAAGGAAGTGTGTGCGGCGATTATTATGAATATGACATCATGCGGCAGGCCGAAGTTGCGGTCAAACTGCTGTTGGATGTGATCTCCGGAAAAGAGACCAAAGAACGAACTGTTTACATAAAACCAAAATTATATGAAACGGAGGGTCATTTATGAAAGAAAAAAACAGAAATTCAGCGGGAAAAATCAGGAATCCGAAAACGGTGCTATTTACACTGATTGAACTCCTCGTTGTTATCGCGATCATCGCCATTCTGGCCGCAATGCTGCTGCCGGCACTGAACCGGGCGAGGGATATGGCGCACAACGCCTCCTGTCAAAACAATCAGAAGGCGATTGGGAATTTCATTCTGTTCTACACGGACAACAACAATGAATGGACCATGTATGCTGTGGATAGCAAAGTTGTCAAATGGCATAAATGCTTTGATCGCACCCTTTCGCCCTCGGCGACATCCTGTGTGAAAGCCAAGGCCAATGAAGAGTATCTGCTCAATTACACTGATGGAGATGTTAAGATCCTAACGAATTACGTGTTCAATTTACAAAGCTACGGACGGAAATTATCCACCTTGCAGAAACCTGCCAGCGCGCAAAGCATGCTGATGGATAGTGCCATGGCTTTGGGGAAATCCAGTTATTATCGTAATTTTTGGCAAGGCCTCGGAATGTCGTCTGATTACATTGCAGCGGAACATCGCTGGAATACAGTCTGGGGCTGTCATAACGGCAGTACCAACGTTTTGTGGCTGGATGGACATGTTACCTCGAAACCCGTTTATGAAGTCAACGCAGAGTATCTCTCTTGGGACGGTTTTAAATTTTACCTGTGGAGAGGTGCGCAACGTCGAGATACATCCGATATACATACCCTGCTGTGATTCGGAATCGGTACAAGAACTTTGTTTACACACGACTGGAGGTTTTTATGAGATACTGGCAATGGCTGATCGTCTCCGTCTTGCTTTGCTGCATAACTTTATACGGGGCGGAATTTCAGTTTGTCCGCGGCGGGCAGGCGGTATGCACGATCATGCTTCCCGCGCAGCCTTCGGAATTCGAAAAACGTGCGGCGGAAGATCTTCAGAGCTTTCTGAAACAGATGAGCGGAGCGGAAATCAAAATCTGTAAGGAAGGGACGCGGAGCGAGCTGCCTGCAATTTATATCGGACAGACCCGGTTCGCCGCCTCGAAAGGGGCGGACTGCCGGACCCTCGGACCGGAAGAATATCAAATCATTCCAGCCGGACGCGACCTGGCGGTGACCGGCGGACGTCCCATCGGCAGTTTTTACGGCGTATGGCGGCTGCTGAATCGTCTCGGCGTCTGGTCGCTTTCCATGGAACAGGATGTGGTGCCGCAAAAGAAAGATGCCGCACTGGATATCAAAGCGGAAAAACATGCGCCGACCTTTTCCAGCCGGATCATTTATGATGGACTGCCGATCCATTATAAGGCGGTGAAGATCTCCCCATACTGGCAGAACCGTTACGGTCTGTGGCTGCTGCGGAACGGCATCAACGGACGTCAGCACCATCTGTATACCCCGCCGTATGTCGGGGAGATGTCGGATATTCCCCACAGCCCGCTGCACCATACCTTTTCACTGTATGTGCCCCGCTGGTATTTCAGCAAGCATCCGGAATATTTCGCCATGGATTCCAAAGGGGTGCGGCGGAAACCGGAAAACGACCTGGCGCGCGGCGGTTTGTGTCTTTCCAATCCGGAAGTCGCCAAGCTGGCATTGGACTCGCTCCGGAAGATGATCAAAAAACACCGGGCGGAACGGCCGCGGGAAAAATGGGCGGTCCTGTATGATATTTCCCCGCTGGATCTGGCTCAGGTCTGCTGCTGTCCGGAATGCCGGGCGATCGCCGAGGAGGAAGGCGGCGATCCGGGGGTGTTGTTCCGGTTTATCAATTATGTGGCGGAAAATATCCGGAAAGAGTATCCGGATATTATAATTCGGACCACGGCTTACGGAAAATTCCGCGATCTGCCGAAAAAGACCCGTCTGGCGGACAATGTGATCCTCCAGCTGGCGGATAAATTCGTCACCGGCGACTGCTTCAAGCCGTTGAGTCATCCGTTCAATGCTCCATCGCGGAAAATGTTCGAAATGTGGGCGAAGCAGAAATACCGGCTCACGCTGTGGGATTACTGGAACATGGCCGGATACTGCAATCCGCCGCGGATGGAAGTGATCTTCGATACGATCGCGCCGGATTTCCGTTATCTGCGGAAATGCGGGGTGACGGGAATGTTCATCGAGGCGGAAAAGCACGAATTCAAACCGCAGAATTTTCTGGACCTTGAATATTTCGTGGCCTCGCAGCTGATGCTGGATCTCGATCAGGATCCGGAACAGCTGGCGGATATTTTCCTGAAAGGATATTACGGAGCCGCCGCGCCGGAGATGAAAAAACTGTTCAACCAACTGCGCGAAGGCGTAAAAAAATATCCGGAACTCCAGCCTGGGATGAGGACGAAAATCTGGGATTACATGACCCCGGAATGGATGTGGAATACCTGGACCCTGCTGGAAAAAGCGGCGGCGAAAGTCCCCGCCGGAAGCCGGTATCAGCGCAGGGTGCATGATGAAACGCTTTCTCTGCTCTGGATGATCCTGCAGCAGCGCGGACCCTGCCTGAAATATTTCCAGTCGAAAGGGATGAGCCGGGAGAAACTCTTCGAAGTCTGCAAGGCGCGGAGTCTGGCGCACCTGAAACGCTATGATGCCGCGAGGCTGAATTACAATTACAAATATGCCCGCACCCAGTATCATTGCGAAATGGAGCTGAACCGGCTGAACCTGACGCCGCTGCCGGTCCCGCCGAAATTCGCCGATGTCGATCCGGTAAACCGCCGGGTGTTCGGGATCTATCAGTATCAGCCGCTTCAGGAATACAACACGTTCGTGGTGGACGATCCCGATTCACCGACCGGGAAGGCGCTGATGGCGACCGATGCCGATCCGGCGAAACACGGGGCAAAAACGGTTGTACGTGACCCGAAGGGGAAATGGTCGTTCCGGGCCACGCAGTTCGGGCTGTGCGGCAAAGGAATCACCATCGACCCCGTGGCGCAGGACGAAAAATACCACTGGTATATGATTCCAGAAGTCACCTTGAAGGCAAAAAATTGCTGGTTCTGGGGTTATATTTGGCACCTGCAAATCGTTTTGGATGCCGCTTACCAGATTGATGACGGCGCATCCAAAGAAAATCTCTGGGACTGCTGGTTCTCCGTCAAGTTTACTGGTCCCGCCTATGTACCCGGATCGAAAAAGAAAAATGCGGTCTGGGTGGATACCGTGGTGCTGACCCGCCCCGGCGAAACAAAAATCAGAAGACGTTGAAACTTCAACCTGAAACGAGGAAAAAGAAAAATGAAAAAAACGACCTGTCTTGCCGTGATGTCCTGCGCTTTCATCGCCTGCGCGGAACCCATGACCTTCAACACGCCTGCCGATTGGCAGCATGAAAATTTTTTTACGACCAATGAAGACGGCGGTATGACTGCGGTTTTGGGCGGTCCGGTCCTGTCGAAAAAGATGATCGAGCTGGATAAAAACAAACAGTATTTCATCAGTGCGGATATCAAAGCCGCAAAGGATTCCCCGAAAGGGAGCATCCTGGTCGGATTCCGGTGTTATGATGCAAAAGGCATCCGGCTCCTGGCCCATCAGTGTCAATACATTCCCGGCACCGACACCGAGCTGCTAGAATCGACCGAACCGGGCGATACTTACATCAAGGTGAAAGACGCTTCCAAATGGAAGATTAATCCTTACATGGTGATCGCATGGGATACGAAACCGGACCGGAGTGATTTGCCGAACCGCAAGATCCTGCTGGTCAACCCGAAAAAAATCGAAAAGAAGGACGATGGATGGATCATTCATATTGACAAGCCGGTGAACGCGGTTCTGCCGGCAGGGACGGCAATCAGGGAACATTCCCGGGGCGGAGAATTATATGTTGGAATCGGCAATGCGAACAAACCTGTCAATCTCAAAAAGAGAAGGATCTACTGGTGGCGCGGCGCCGCAAAGACAAGGGTATTCTTCCTGACGATTCCCGTCAAAAAGGGAGAACCTTTGAAGCTGGATGTCTCCAATCTCGTCGTTGAAAGCAAATAACGGGGAATACTAAATGTTAGATTCTTTTCTTCCGCTGCAGTCTGTGAAACTTCACGGCCCTCTGGGTTCGATGCTTGACCGGGTCGTGAAAAACCGGCTGGGGAAAATCGATTACGGTCAGTTGACCGCTCCGTTCCGTCTGCGCAATGAAACGGACAACAGATGGCGCTGCGAATTCTGGGGGAAAGTGGTCCGGTCCGCAGTCTATGCGTGGAGATCGACGCAGGAGCCAGAACTCAAAGCGAAAATAGACCACACTGTCGCCGATCTGCTTGCCGCGCAGACGCCCGACGGCTGCATCAGCAGTTATCCTGCGGAAAAACAGCTGGACGGCTGGGACGTTTGGGGACGGAAATATGTCCTGCTTGGACTACTGGCGTATTACCGAGAAATGAATCCCGATCCGGGGATTTTGGATGCGGTCCGGCGCTGTGCCCGGCATCTGACAGGGCAGGCGGGTGAACTTCAGAATTACGGCCAGCATTTCGGGATGGCGGCAGGATCGGTTCTGAGGGCGTTTGTCGAGATCGCGGAACTGTGCGGCGACGATGAACTCATGTCCACGGCGGTGAAGCTGGCGGAGTCCGGCTGCTGTCATCTGCACAACATCTTCACGGCCGCCCGGATCGGCATTCCCCCGGCGGAGATCGCCAACGGCAAGGCTTATGAAATGACCAGCTGTTTTCAGGGACTCGGCGCGCTTTATGCAGTTGATCATGACGATACCAAACTGCAAACCCTGATCCGCTATTATGGGATGGTGCGGGAAAAGGAAATTTTCATTACCGGAGGAGGCGGACTGAAAGACATCAACGGCGAATTCTGGTATAGCGGAGCGGCGCGTCAATGCCGGACCGACTGCGGCGGCATGGGGGAAACCTGTGTCACCGCCACCTGGCTGTGGTTCAGCGCCATGATGCTCCGTCTGACGGGAGATAGTATCATCGCTGATGACATGGAGCGGTCGTTTTACAACGCGCTTCTCGGTGCGTTCCTACCGGACGGTTCGAATGTGATGCACATCAATCCCTGTCTCTGTGGCGGCTGGAAACGGCCCGCTGGCGACCAGATTCCAGATTTTCGGGGTCATGACTGCTGCCGTGCCCAGGGACCCTACGGATTGAGCCTCGCACCGCGGATCGCGGTAATGAAGACCGGGAACGGTTATGCAGTCAATCTGTATGAAGACCTGACTGCGGCGGGGATCCTGAAAATCACGGGGGGTTATCCTGCCGGGAACAAAGCGGTCGTGACGCTGCTGAAAAGCGGGGAATTCGAGCTGGCTTTGCGGATCCCGCGCGATTTCAGCTGCCGGGTGGACGGTCATGCCGTTTCCGGAGGAACGTATCATAGTCTGAAAAGGCATTGGCAAGCCGGAGACCGGATCGAACTCGAATTCGATTTCTCCGCCCGAACGAAAAAACTGGAAATGTATCAGGCGGAATTGTGCGGTCCGCTGGTCATGTGCCGGGAAAAAGGCGCTGCCCCCGACCGCCCGGTCCTGCGGAGCTGCGGGTCGAAAGTGGATTATGCTTCGGCAGGAAATCTTTTCTGTAAAGAGAACCAAATGATCGTGTGGGAGCCCGTGGCCGATACATGATTTTAGTATATAATTTTCGTATTTTTTCGTAAATCCGGACGGGAAATAGTTGGCAAAACATACCTGCCCGGTGTACAGCACACTATGTCATAACACAGCTGGGTAGAATGCGGTGTGTACCGCGTGCCTTATTTCGGAAAGGAAGGCCCATCGAATGAAGAAGCTCTACGTAATCTGCAATTCACACTTGGATCCGATCTGGCTCTGGAACCGGAGCAGTGGCCGAAGTGCCTGGCTGAACACCATGCACTCGGTCATCCGGATCATGCAGGAGATTCCGGATCTGAAATTCACATGTTCCTCATCAGCCCTTTACCGCTGGGTGGAGGAGACCGATCCCTCTCTGTTCCGGAAAATCGCAGTTATGGTCGAACAGAATCGCTGGGAAATCACGGGTGGATGGGAAGTGCAGTCCGACGTGATTCTGTCACGAACCGAACCCCTGATCCGCCAGACTTTGCTGGGTAAAGAATATTTCCGGAACAAATTCGGCGTGAATGTGACAACAGCCTACTGCGTGGACTCGTTCGGACATGGCGCGGCACTGCCGAAAATCCTGCATGAAACCGGATTCACGCATTATGTATTCCTCCGGAGTCAGGAACTTCCTCTCCTTTTCAAATGGAAAGCGGATGACGGTTCCAGCGTGACCGCCCTGAAGATTCTGCTTTCCTACGGCACAGGCTTCGCAAGCAAATCCTGGTTCGAGGAGTTCCTGCAGGCCCATATTGAAACCCCGCTGGAACATCAGGCACTGTTCTTCGGAGTCGGTGACCACGGCGGCGGAATTTCACGGACTCAGCTGGACTGGCTGCGAGAGGCACAGGAAAAGTATGATATCCGTTTTTCTACGCTGGCCGAATATTTTCGGATTGTGGAAGACCAGCCTTTGCCGGAAGTCACAGGCGAGCTGGGACCGGTCTTCCGTGGCTGTTATTCCAATTGCCATGAAGTCAAGCGGAAAGTCGCACGTGCCGTACGCCGAATTCTCACCGCGGAAAAACTGGGCATTCCTGCTGCCGAACTTCGCGAACCATGGCGCGAACTCCTCTTCCATCATTTTCATGACATCCTGCCAGGTACTTCCATACGGGAAGCATTCGAACGCGACATCTTTCCCGGCCTGGGCAGCGTGGAAACCGCTGCTGACAAATTGATCGACCGCGAACTGCACCGCAGGGGCGCAGCAATGAATACGCTCTTCATGCATGAGGGCGGCCTTTTGTGCTGGAATCCGCACCCGGTCGAACACCGCACCATCCTCTCCCATATCGGATTTGCCGATCCCAATATGACAGGGATGATTTTTAACACGCTCCGTGATGAAACCGGACGCGAGTACCCGCTTCAACTTCTGCCTCCTGGATCGACCTTCGGGCCTGCCGGGTGCGCTTGGGGACGGCTCACCGCCGCCGTGGATCTCCCGCCCTTCGGATTTCGGACTTTTGCATATGCCCGCACGGACCGGACATTCCCCGATCAGGGATTCGAATTACAGAAAAAACTGTTGAAACAGCTTTCTTTCGAAGTATTTTTCGATGATACACACACTTGGGGATTCGGTCTGGAAAAATTCACGTCCCCGTTGGGCTTCGCCGAGTTGATTTCCATGGAGGAATACCAAAACGGTCCTGTGTGCAGCATCCTACGCTCCTTCTGGAAATACAAAACATCCGACATCACGCTGGATCTGATCCACTATGCTGGAATAGAGGAAACCGGAGTCCGGATCCGGCTGGACTGGCACGAAGTCAAATGCGCGCTGAAACTCGTCTGGCGTCATGGCATGGCTTGTCCCGCTTTCATTACCGGCAGTGCCGCCACGTTCATCGAACGCATCAAAGCGGAGAATCCCTCGAATTCATCCGGTTTCGAGTGGCGAGGCGGAACCTTGGGCCATCGTTATCCCGAAAGTGGGGAGGTCTCCATGGTCGATTGGTGTGCCGCGTTTTCTCAGGGAAAATGCTGCGCTTTTTATGCTCCGGATCTGCATTCCTGCGACCATGCGGAAAATGCCATCCGGATTACGCTGCTCCGTCCGACCTTGTATGCCGATCACGCACCCTTTCCTCCCGATCCTTACTATGGCTGGATGGAGCAGGGCGTTTCCTGGCGCAATCTCTGGATCGCGGAACTGGAACAAACGGAGCCGACAGATATTCTAGCCTTGGCTCAGGCACGCCTGATCAATGGAGAATCCTGCGAAATCACAGCCCATGAAGCCGGAGGTGAATCCATTCCCGTCTGCCATTTCCCCTCCGGATTGGAATTGGGGAAAGCCATTCTGGAAGCCTTTCGGCTGAATGAAAACGAGGTTTTCGAAATTCATTTGTACAATCCACGGAATGAGCTAATTGAGATCACTTTGCCGCGGAAGGGCAAACTGAAACTACCGCCCCGTGCAGTAAGAATAATTACCTTATGATTTAACCGAACAACCCGGAGATTTGATTGAAAATGAGCAAGTTAATTTTACCCCCTTGGAACGAGAAAAGTAATTTTGTTCAAGGAGAGAGTATTATGTTTGTTTTGAGCAATACTGCAAGAATGTCTTTTCCTGTCCGTTCGATTCAGCGTGTTTGGTGTCCGGCAACTGGAGTCATATATCAGCCGGGCAAGGATTACTGTTTTGATAAAGGCAGCAATTGTATTACAAGGCCCGATGGTTCGGCCATCCCATTCATTACTGAGGCTATGCTGTATCCACCGGACGAGAAATGTATCTACTATCCGGAGCCAGGATCAAATGCAGTACCAGGAAAAATCGGCGGAGGGAATGTCTGGTTTACTGCTGTGAATGACTATGCAAAGGCTCAAGCAGAAATTGATTATACGGCGGAACATATTGATTTTCTTCCTGTTGATGTTCATGAGCAGTCAGATCGCCTGCCGCGGTTCCGGAATCTCCTTCTTGGGCGAGAAGATTTACACGTCACTCTTCTTGGTGACAGTATCAGTGAAGGCTATAATGCGTCCGGATTTATAAAGGTTCCTCCCTTTCAGCCTTGTTACGCGGAATTGATTCATGAGTCCTTAGCTGCACTGCATCCGGGGAAACTGATTTGGCACAACCGGGCGGTCAATGGAAGCAGCTGTCGCCATGGGTTGACGACGATTTTGGAAGATTGGAAGAAGGATCGTCCTGATCTGCTCATACTGGCGTATGGTATGAATGATTTCTATTTCATGAGTGCGGAAGAATTTCTCCGATACCATCTGAAACTGATAGAAGAGGCTCATAATGTCAATCCCGCTGTGGAAATAATGATAGTCATTTCAATGGCGGGTAATCCCTACTGGGAATATACAAAACCCGGCAAAGACGCAGAATTTGCGCAAATCATCCGTCAATATTGGCAGACAGCTGGCTCATCCATAGCGATTGCTGATGTTCAGGGCGTCTGGATGGAAATGATGCGAAGAAAAGGATTTTATTCACTAACGGGAAATGGAGTCAATCATCCGAATGATTTTGGTCATCGGGTTTATGCCTCAGTAATTCTTTCGGTAATAAAAATCTCCTTATATACGGGGAGGTCAGAAAGATCATTTCTCAGTAAAACACCAAGGAGTTAAAAATGAATCGAAAACAGGATTTTTTTACTGCTGCGAAAGAGATTTACGGCAATTTCGGCGTTGATGTGGAAAGTGCAATGTCTACACTGGATAAAGTCCAGCTGGGGATTCACGCATGGCAGGGAGACGATGTCCGAGGATTTGAAAAAGATTCTTTCACCTTGACCGGAGGCTGTCAGGTCACAGGCAATTATCCGGGGCGGGCGCGCAATGCGGACGAACTCCGGAGCGATCTTGATCTTACATTGAAACTGATCCCCGGACATCACCGGGTCGGTTTGCAGGGGCATCAAGTTGACCGGATGTTTCCCAACGTGGACCGCGACGGTTTTACGATTGAGAACTTCCGTTCCTGGCTGGATTGGGCGAAAGCGAAAAAGATCGGGCTGGATATCGCACCGGCATTTTACGGACATGACAAGCTGGATCACAACCTGTCGCTGGCTCATCCTGACCCAGCGATCCGGGAATTCTGGATCAATCATGGCATTGCTTGCCGGAAGATCGGCGAGGTATTCGGGCGGGAACTCGGAACTCCTGCCATTGTCAATTTCTGGATGCCAGACGGATTCAAGGACACTCCCGCGGATCGATTCACTCCCCGCAAACGCATGATGGAGTCCCTAGACAGCTGTTTCGCGGAAAAGATAAACCCGGCTTTTGAACGGGATACAGTAGAACAGAAGCTCTTTGGGATTGGAGTTGAATCCTGTGCGGTCGGCTCCCATGAATTTTTCCTGCTCTATGCTGCAAGCCGCGGAAAAATGCTCTGTTTCGACACGGGACATTTCCACCCGACTGAGCAGGTCGGAGATAAATTGTCAGCGGTTTTCTGTATGATGGACGAGATATTCCTGCATGTCAGCCGCGGTGTACGCTGGGATTCGGATCACGTGGTCGTGGTCAACGATGAATTGTTGAGTTTGGCGCGTGAATCGGCGGCATACGGGTATCTTAACAAGATCCATTTCGGGCTGGACTATTTTGATGCGACGATCAATCGTATAGCAGCATGGGTGATTGGTGCGCGCGTCTTGCAGAAAGCATTACTGATTGCCTTGCTGGAGCCGGCAGGAGCGAAGGATTCGGAAAAAGCTCTGGATTATACCTCGCGTCTTGCAAAGCAAGAAGCTGCCAAAACACTACCGTGGGGCGCAGTATGGAATGAATGGTGTGAACGTCATGAAGTTCCATCAGACTTCGACTTCATGAACGAAATCAGTAATTACGAAAAACAAGTTCAGCTTTTAAGGTCATAAAAGGCAGAATCATGAAGAACGGATTAAGTTTCTGGATTGCACCGGAAGGTGTCGAAACTAAGAAGAACTGTCACTTTTTTGTGCTAAAAAGCTTTTCTGTGGATGAACTACCGGAAGCGTTGAAGCTCAAAATTGCCTGTGAAAGTTATTATCTTCTGGAAATTAACGGCATTACAATTGGACGCGGCCCTGCACGCGGTTCAAGTCACATTTATTTTTATGATGTGTATGAAATAGCTGGTCGGCTACAAAAGGGACTCAACATTTTGAAAGTTGAGGCTTTTTGCATGAATGTCCCGACCGGACGAAACAACCCGCCGCAGGCCGCGTTGAGGGTGGAATGCGGCGGACTGTTCGGCAGCGACACTGACTGGGAAATGGCCGTGCAGGATCGGGAATGGCCGGATGAACCGCCGTTCTATACCATGCAGCAGGGATTCTGCGAATGGCGCGACCTGCGCGAACAGGCAAATTACCGGAAAGTGCGGGCTGTGATTGTTCCGGAAGATTCTCCGGTTCATCAGCGTGAACTTCTCCCAAGCGACATTCCGCACCCCGTGGAGCATGAATATCTTCCGGGTGAAAGTCTGTTTCCCGCCTGGGTGCCGGACATGGACCTGACGGATAAACGGATCGCCGTTCTGGCCGATGCCGAACCGCATTCTCCCATCCCCGGAGAGATTGCGGAAACCTTGTCGGAATTGACACTGGGGGGGGTCTCATGAGATCGTGCTTCCGGTGCCGCCGGACCATGGCGGACTGACCGTGATTTTCAATTTCAACCGCATGGTTTCCGGTCGGCTGGAAGTCGAACTGGATGCTCCGGCCGGCGCGGTGCTGGATATTGCCCATGAGGAAGAACTGTTCCGGGGAACACGGCTCCGCAGTGATCACACCGCCACCAATCCGAGTTACAACCTCAGTGACCGCTATATTCTGAAAGCCGGGCGGCAGACAGTCGGGAATTATATGGTGGACCGCGGTTTCCGTCTGGTCCGTCTGACTTTCCGCAATTACTCGCAGCCGATCATTCTGCGCAGCATCCGCGGGATCGACCGGCGTTATCCGTTCAGTCTGCGAAGCCGATTTTTCTGCAGCGATTACCAGTTGAACCGGCTTTGGGAGACCGCCCGTGAGACACTCTCGGCATGTATCACCGATAATTTTACGGATTGTCCCTGGCGCGAACGCCTGTTTTTCATCAACGATTTCGTGGTGGAAAACCGCAGTGCCCTGCAGCTGTTCGGTGATCCCCGGCTGTTCCGTCATGCCTATCGGATGATTTTCTCTGAAGCGGACGAAAACGGCATTATTCCCTGTGTAATCCCGAAATCGACGGCATCGCTGGTTTATCACGGGTTCCCGAAGGATACCCCGATGGGATATATTTTGTCCGCGAATCTGACACTGCCGCTTTCACTGTATGAATACTGGCTGTACACCGGCGACTCGGACACCATCCGGGAAGGCTATCCGACACTGCTGAAGATGATGGAGACGTTCCGGCAATGGATAAATGAACGCGGGGTGCTGGAACTCCCCGGACGATATTGCGGAATCAATAATTTCTTCGACTGGTCCTTCGAATTGAACGGCTGCCAGATCCCCGCTTCCGGCAGTTCCCTGATGAACTGCCTTTACATCATTGCGCTCAAAGCCATGGAAAATCTGAAAGAACCGGCCGGCGACAGCCAATCCGATTTTGCCGGAGAAATTCATTCCATGCAGACGGCGACATGGCACGAATTCTATGATAAAGAAAAGAAAATCCTGCGCGACTGCCGGGAATATGTGGTCAATCAGCAGGATCTTGATTTGTGCGGAGTGCCGAATCAGGGCCGGACCGAAATCCGTTCAAGCCGGATCGCGCATGCGCTGGCACTGCTGGCCGATGTCGGATCCGGTAAATCCGATAAAGAAATACTGGAAAAGAATCTGATTTCCGAAGAAAATTTTGCACCGGAACTGTTTTACGGCTCATTTCTCCAGCTTGCCATGAAAAAGCAGGGTCTGCATCGGGAAGCGCTGGATTATATCCGACACTGGTGGGGTCCGATCCTGGATTCCGGGAGTTCCACCTTGTGGGAAAACGGCGTATATTCTGCCGGGAAAGCTGGTTTTGGCGGCTCGGCAAGTCTCTGCCATGGTTTCAGTTCTTCTCCTGTAGATTTCCTTCAAACTGTTCTCTTAGGCATCGCACCATTGCGGCCCGGTTTTGCGGAGTTCCGATTCGACCCGGTTCCCTGCGGCTTATCTTTTGCCCATGGGTGCATACCGACTCCCCATGGAACGATCCGCGTTCGCTGGAAAATGCAGAAAGGTGTCATCCGCGCATCTCTGCTTGTGCCGGTAAATACCCTAGCGCATACTCCATCGGGAAAATTCGGTCCGGGGAATCATGAATTTTCGTGGACTCAGAACTCAGGACTGTATTGATCAATAAAGATAGTCATATTTGGAAATAATATGTTTTCGGAGTGTATACGAATCTGGAATGCAGAGCCATAAACAGTTTTTTGTTGAAAAGCGGGGAATTCAAACTGTCGTTACGGATTTAGCGCGATTTCGGCTGCCGCGTGGACGGACAGACGGTTTCCGACGGAACGTATCATCGTTTGAAACGGCAATGGCAAGCCGGAGATCGGATCGAACTCAAATTCGATTTCTCTGCCAGAACGGAAAAACTTGAAGCGTATCGGGCGGAATTGTGCGGTCCGCTGGTCATGTGCCGGGAAGAAGGTGCCGCTCCCAGCCGTCCGGTTCTACGAAAATGCGGGGAGAAAGTGGATTATGCTTCAGCAGGGATGCGTTTTTCTCCGGACAACACGCTGACGGTCTGGGAACATTAACAGGGGGCAACATATGGAAAACAGTCATTATCGGAAAGTGAACCAGTTCATCGAAGACTTGATGGTTAAAATTTACCGTCCGGCGGAGGGGCTTTTCCGCTATCCGTCACTGACTACGACTTCCGGAAAATTTTATTCGGCGGGGATGTTCACCTGGGACACCCACCATATGACTTTGCGTTTCGCGATGGCGGGGAAACCCGAAATGATGAAGTATTTCCTGCTGACCATGTTCCAATTCCAGCGGACAAACGGATTCGTTCCCTGTATCTGCGGTTCGAAGGACGGCGGCTGCAATCGGACCGGTTTTCACGCTCAGCCATTTCTGGCGCAGAATGCGGCGATCTATCTGAATCTGACCGATGATGCGGAAACCGCAGGCAATATTTACGGGCCGCTGGAAAAATATCTGCGTTACTGGCTGACTGTATACGCGGCTCCGCTGGGGCTGTTCCACTGGGGCGAAACGTGGATGTCCGGGTTCGACAACGAGATTACCGGGACGATTTTCCCCACGGGTTCCATTCTGCCGCCCGATCTTCCTTCGCTGCTTTATCTGGAATGCCGCGCGATGGATTATCTTGCCGGAAAACTGGGGCATGACGGCTCTGAATACGGGGCTGCGGCTGAACGCATCCGGAAAGCGGTTAACGAAAATCTCTGGGATGAGAAAATGGAACTTTACGCCCCTTGGAATCTGCTGTCCGGCAAACGTCAGATCAGCTGGGGTGATGGTTCGCTCGAATCCGAAGTCGGGAAATATGCGTTTGTGAGCTGTCCTTCTCTGCTGCCGCTGTTCGCCGGCATTGCCGAACCTGAACGGGCGGAACGGATGATCCGGAAATATGTGCTGTCGCCGGAACATTTCCGGAGCCGGTTCGGGATCCGTTCACTTTCCAGATCCAGCGAATATTACAACAATGCCCGTTGGGGCAATCCGCCCCGTTTCGGCGACTGGACCCGCCTGACCAATTCCAACTGGCAGGGACCGGTATGGATCCCGCTGAACTGGTTCGTCTTCCACGGTCTGCTCCGCTATGGATTCCGGCAGGAGGCCGAAGCCTTGGCCGACGACACGGTGGAACTAATTTACAAATCCATCGAAGAACTCGGGTTCATGCGGGAAAATTACCATGCGGAAACCGGCGAAGGATTGTATGCCGACCAATTCGCTTCCTGGAACATTTTGACCGATACCATGCATCATTACCTGGATCAATCGGGGAAAGAGATTTCCCTGTTCCCATGGGAAAAACAATGATTCGAAAACTTGTGGTAATCGGCGATAGTAATCGGCGATAGATCTTAGAAATCGGCATACTGAGACCGAAATTATGAGTGAATTCCGTTTAGCATCTCCGGAATCGGCGGGGATGAGTTCCGCGATCCTGCTCCGCATGATGAGGAGACTGAACGGGTTGAAGTATGTGAACAGCGTCATCATCCTGCGGCACGGACGGTCCGTGCTGGAAGCTTGGCAGGCACCTTACCGACGTGAAACTCCGCATCAACTCTTTTCCCTGAGCAAAAGTTTCACCTCGTGTGCCATCGGGCTCGCGCAGGCGGAAGGAAAACTGAAAATCAGGCTGCCGCCCGTTTCCGTTTTCAGGACAATCCTGCGGGGATCGGGCAATGCGAAGTTTCCTTCGGAGAAAATTGCTGTACGCTGACTTTCTTTACGGATCGGGGCACCGAACAGCTGCGGGCGGGGTTCGGTCATTTCGAACATTCAGTGTTTCAGCTGACGGATTCGCAACCCCATCCGGTCGCGGCGTATGCCGTCTGGACCGATAAAGATAAGCTGGAGATCCACAGTTTCATCTGCGATGGCACTTACCAGGACATCTGGACCGTAGACTTTTCCGACCGGGAAGAACCTTTGAAAAATCAGACCCTCTGCAGTTGTTTCCGTCCCGGGAAACCGCATCTCCTGCTTGCATTGCATGATAAGTTGGAATCCATTTCTGGCAAATAGGCTTTTGAAGCCTCTATTGTCACGGGAGATTCGAGGAGAATTTCGCGTGAATGCCATATTGAAAACATTGGGCGAACTACTGGAAACTATGGAGTCAAACGGATTCTGCCAAATTCCGGAGAAAAGTTGTTATCAGTTCTGTTCATAAAAATCGAAAAAAATATATACTAACTTGCATAAATATTGTTTTTTTTCCGAACTGGCTAACAGAAGAAAAAACATTGTTTATGCCAGCAACAACAGTTCAGATGAGATATCTATAATATCTGGAAACAAGCAAGACGTCTGAAACTGTTGAAATGTGAACCGAAACAGCTATACCATTTCGGCATTCATCAGATTTGAATCTGGATATCATTGTTTTTTTACTTTGGAAAAAGCATTATAAGTATTATTTACATAATTGTGGAGAATCGACTGTATGATGCTGAATCATGCCGAAGCCTGAAATTATTGAACGACCGAATGTATTTGCCTCTATTGTCACGGGAAAATTCAGGAAAATTTCACGTGAACGCAATACAAACAAAAATGGGCGAACTATTGGAAGCGATAGTTCGGGAGGCAAGAACACGGTCGTTTGAGGATTTTGATCGGGAACTTAAACGGCAGCGACAAACTATTTCCGATTTGAAGGAGAGTATCGGCATGATTCAAAGACAGCTGCGAAACGCTGGCGTAAATCTCACCCCGCAACCTATCATCCGCACTTCTCCACGAGACATTCGGAATTTCCGGAAGAGACTTGGCGTCACCCAGGAAGTCTTTGCTCAGATGCTTCATGTCAATATCAGAACAGTGATCCGTTGGGAAAATGACACGGCAAAACTTCAAAACACCCATAAAGAAATGATTCGCTCACTCAAATCAATGAAGAAAAACGAACTTGAACGAATCATTCTGGAAGCAAAGACTGCTTTATACAAATAACCACCAACTTGATCCCCCGGACAATAGAGAATCCGAAAACAAGATTATTTGCTGGCAAAAGTCTGATATTCCCATATCATCCAAAAAAAATTTGATTTTTTTTCATGACATTCTGGAACAAAACTTCAATCAACCAGATAAAAGATTTCATATCAAACATGACAAAATCAAGTTGAAAATGATTCTTTACTCAATATTTTTTTATGGAAATCTAAAATAAGAGAATGTCATATTTACCAGAATGCAATTTCAAAATCCAGATGAGCTATATTGTAAAGACAAACAATGTCATATTGGACCTCGAATAAGCATTCTTGATAATGTCATATGAAAGCCCAAAACACGGCTATACAACGTGACAAATAATTACTTGTATTACGTTAATAGTCAACATGTTACGTAAATAATCAGTCTTGCAAATCGCCCGTCCGAGGCGTATTTTAAAACACGCGGGAACAAGGTTTCTCGTTGTGTTTTTCTTTTTTTGAGGTGTGCGATGTATCTGCACAAAGAAATGTCGGCGGCAAAGGTTATTTGCCGGGAAGTTTTGGATCGGACTCAGATTTATGCGGGAAAAGGAACGGAGCTGTTGACATTGCCGTTCCGGGAGGAGGGATTCAAACCGCTCTATCCGATCCTGAAATCGAAAACCCTGGTCGGGGTGTGCGTAACGTGCGTAGCGATGAGTCAGGCATCGGCCGCGTTCGGAACGGGCGTGGATGCGTCATCTGGGCTGGGATATGTTCAGTGGATCATCATGGCGGTCGGGTTGATTTTCACCCTGATCATGGGGATTTCCTGCGGATTCGCGTTCAAAAACGATGCGGCCAATGCAAAAGCCCAGCTGATCGGAACGATCATGATCCCCGTGCTGTTTGCGATCATCCTTTACATTTTCAACAAGACGCTCGGCATCACGCTGACGTCGTCTTCAACCTTGTGAGGGTAAAATGCCGGAATTTATCAAAAACATTTCATTTGCCGAGCTGGCAATATACATCGGCGGAAGCGTGATCTGGTTCGCGCTCATCTGCTGGCTGTTCGAGGAAGAACTCGAAGCAAAACGACAGGAACGGTTCGGTAGGCGCGAGGTAAGATGCAATGAAAAGTGACCTTATGACCATCCCGCGCAATCCGGCGCAGGCACCAGCCTCGCTATTCAGGGTGACGCGAACTCTGAAAGTGCGCGGCGACGCCATTTATATCATTTTCGCCGGAATCGCATCCTCGGTACTGGTGTTTTTCGTGGCGATGGACCTGTCCCTGATACTGGCGTTGTGCGTAAGCTGGATGCCTTTAGCCGGGGCCTTGTGGTTCTACTTCAAATTTGTCCGCGAAAAACCGAAATACTACTTCGATTATTCGCTGAACGGACTTTTCGGCCGCAGTTTGATCGCGCCGAAAGGGAAAAAATCAGCAGAAAGGAAAAAGAATCATGCTTAAACTTCCCAATGCCTACATACTGCAAGGCGAAGACCCGGAAAACTCGTTCATGGTTTACGGCGAACTCAACAAATCCGGTTCGGTGGCGAAAGGCTGGCGGCTCAATGTGCCGAATCTTTCCCATGCGACTGCAGCGCAGAAAAATGAACTATGCCGGAATCTGCAAACCTATCTTTCCCGTTTCGATCAGAATAAACGGGTACAGTTCCGGTTTGACAAAGATTCCGACTACCATGAAATTCTGGACCGCTATGAACAGGACACCGAAAAGTTTGCCAAAAATCCGTTTATCCGGAATTTCCGCGAACGGCATGTCAGACAGTTTCGGAAAGATATTGAACGCAGAGAAATCTGGCGGGAATATCTTTCGGTGTATATCGCCCGTCCTGCTAAGGAATTCATTGCCGGTTCTTTGGATGTGGCCTCTGAAAAAGAGCAGACTGAGTTCATGAAACGAGTGGGAAACGCCTTTAATACCGAAGAAATGCTGTTGAAAAATGCTTTCCCGTTCGAGGTGAAGGCGTTGACAGCGGACGATTTATTCAAAGCGTTTTCCAATTCGGTTAACTGTTCCTGGATCGGACAGCGGATCAACTACGAAAAAGAGTTTAATCCGAACCTTGCGGAGATTTATCAAAGCGATTTCGGAGAACAGGATTTATCTCCTGAGAAGCGTGATCGGACCAAGACCTCTGAGCGAGGATATTGCCTGTATGGCGACGGTCTGTATCACAACATTCTCACGCTAAAAAACCTGCCGCCGTTTGACCTGTTTCCGTTTTACGGCAATGCCCTGCTGGAAAACACGATCATCAACCTTTCCGTGAGCGTGAATCTGCGGGCAACCGATCCAATCAAGACAGTAGAAAAACTGGAAGCAAGGCAAGCGGCGGCACAGCGCGATCTGGAGGCAGATCCTTCCGCTATCGCTTACCGGTCCGAGGTGGATCAGCTTCAACAGACCATTTACCGGATGGGCGGTGGAGCGGATATTCCGTTCGAAGCGGAATATTTGATCCATCTTTGGAATTCCGATCTGGAACAACTGAAACAGGATACGGAACAGATTCGATTGCTGGCGACCAATCTGCACTTGAATTTCTACATGCACGACCTGACCATGCAGGCGGCTGCCCAGTTCCTGAAAACTCTGCCGGGGAATCTGTATTACAAAAAGTGGGATCCGCTTTTTGTGCTGCATCAGTCGTTTTCGGCACTGATCCCGTTCAATTCTACCTTTGTCGGATGCGAGCAGGAGCCGCAGGCGATTTTTCATGGAGACCACCACAATATCGTGTGTCTCAACGGCTTTCACGGCGGAACTCCGCAACATGCGGGATGTTTCGGTCAGTCCGGAGCCGGCAAGTCTGTAAACACGCTCGGCGAGCTGCTGCAAACGTGCATCTTCTACGAGAAAATCGTGCTGCTGGAGGAAGGCGCATCCTACCTGATGTTTACGCGGGTGACGGGCGGAAGTTACATCGAAATCGACGTGAACAGCAACATGGTGCTGAACTACTTCGACACGGTCGGCGCTCCGCTGGATGCCAGCCAGGTCGAGTTCGCGGCGAACTTCCTCACCAATATGTGCGGACATTCCAAGGACGACGAGATCGTGCAGGACCGAACGGCGATGCTCAGTCATTACGTGAACCTTGCGTATAAGTCATCGTTCCAAGAATGGTGGAACCGCCATCCGGACCGACACAGCGAGGTGGCGAAATGTGCCATGACCATCGAATGGATGATCCCGAACCAGCCGGCGGGACGGAACACAGTTGCGGATTGCTTCCTTGATCTAAAAGAAACGCTGGCGAAGCGGCCGGAACAACGGAATCTGACGGAGCGGAGAATCGCAAAATATTATGATGAGATCACCAATGCCAAAATCACGGATTATATGGTCGAGTCTCCGGCGCTGTTACGCGACACGGCGTATGCGTTCATGTCGCCGGAGGACATGCCATATCACTCGCAAATCGTCGAAATGATCCGTTCGACGCCCGACCCGACACACAAACGGGAGGAAACGAACCGGATCGCCACGCGGCTGGCTCAGTATATGGCCGAGTCCGGACGGGGCGGGATCTTCGACGGCGTCACCAATGTGGACTTGTCAAATCGGGTTATTCACTTCGAGATTGGGAAAATGGCGAATGCCACCGACAATCTCAAGGGCATGATCACGATGGTCATTTCCAATCTCGCCCGGAACCAGATTGTGAATCTCCCTCGGAAACAGCTCAAAATGGTGGTGTTCGAGGAAGTGGTGCGTTTCCTGCGCTTTCCCGGATTTCCGACTTTCATCAAGTATTGCTACGCCCAGCTGCGCAAGTCCAATTGCCGGGCTGTGACCAATACGCAGGAAGCCGGCCAGCTGATGCTGTCTGACGGAATGGGCGGCACGGTCGGAGACATTATCCTGGGGCAGTCCAAACAGTATTACTTCCTCAAAAACAAAGACAAGGAAAATCTGGAGTATTTCCGGCGTTTTGCCAATTTGTCGGACGACACCGCCGAGGCAATCATGACTTTCCCGTCGCCGGAGCATATTCCCGGCAGGCGAAAATACTCCAACTACGTCTATTACGTTGACAACGGGGAGTTCCCGATCACAGGCGTAGTGCGGCACTATGCCGGCGACATGACGCTCGCCATTGCATCCACCACCGGCGAATCCTTTTCCAGACGGGAAGAGATCCTGCGTCAGTTGCGAATCCGCTATCCCCATGCGAGCGAAGGAGAACTGATGATGGAATATCTTTCCCGCCAGCGGCTCGATAATCCCGCCCTTCGACTGGTGCAAAAAATGCTGAACGAAAACAACCTCAACGAGCTTCCGGAATTGCAGGAAGCGATCCTGAAACTGAGTCAGGAACTGGCAAAATTCAAAGGAGAATAAGAATCATGAAATTCAACACACTCAAAAAACATTTTCAGACCGTCTGTCTGGGACTGATTTTCGGTGTCTGCATTACGGTAGAAGCAGCTACACAGACGATCCAGGGATCATCCGGTCAAGTCCATGTGCCGTCGATTTACCAAGGGAAAGAAGCCGTCCTTATGTGTTCGACAGACGCGGTTGGATCATTCCAAATCTACATAGGCAAAATCACCTCTCCGACGAAGACCCTTTACAATGTGATCGGGTCTTACACTTATGCCGGTAATGTGCCGACTTTGATGACGTCTTACAGCGTGAACATTCCAAGTCTTGAAACCGGGACCTATACAATAACGACCGCCTATTTGAGCGGAGCAGATGTCTGTTCCTCTGGAACGGGAGGAAACTGCTACATCATCGTTTATGGGATCAACGAAGGCGGGTCTGGTTCCGGTTCAGGGGCCAGTTCTTCCTCCAGCACTACAACGCCGAATGGCGACGTAAATGTCGTTGTCAACAATAACACACCAAGCGATGACAGTGTAGCCCAGCTGGTTTCCACACTGATGCAGACGATCGTCGATATGCAACAAACGCTAAACGCTGAAGATACCGCCATCCGGGCTGAAATGGCACGATTCATCGCCAATTTGCAGAGTGCTTATCAGAACGCAGACGCCAGCATCCAGGCGTCGCTGGAAGCGCAGATATCGAATCTGCAAAGTCTCCTGACTGCGGATATTGCGACAGTCCGGAGTTCGCTGGAAACCCAGATCACGAACTTGCAAAGCCAGCTGAATACGCTGAATACAAGTCAGACCTCTCTTCGGAGCGAATTCAATACCTTGAAAACGCAGCTCCAAACCGCGATTGCAGCCAATGCGGACAACATTGCGGATATCTCCCAGCAGCTTGCAGACAAGTATTCCGAACTGGTCGCGGCCAATGCGACACAGAAAGCCGATCTGCTGCGGGAAATTGCGAGCGTGACTTCGGCATACCAGAGCGCCGATGCCAACCTGACCGCGGATTATACTGGAAAAATCGCCGCCTTGCAAACGCTGCTTCAGCAGGCGGACACCACGCTTCAGGCGAACATTACCGCCTTGAATGCAGCCTACCGGGAAGCCGATACGGCGCTGAAAGCGAATCTGGAACAGCAAATCGCGGCGTTGGAGTCGGATTTGTCCGCCGCCGACCGGGAAACGCTGAGTCAGATTGCCGCGCTCGAAAGTGCCATGACCAACGCCGACAATACGCTTAAAGCTGATTATCAGAATCGGATCGCGGCGTTGAACGAATCGCTTTCGACAGAAGCAGCTGCAATCCGGACCCAGATCGGGACGCTGGAAGCGCAATATCAGACGGACATTGCCAATGCCCAGGCTCAGTATGATGAGAAACTGTCCACCCTGCGGGCGACCCTTTCCGCAGCGGACCAGGATACTTTGAACCAGATAGCCGGACTCCGGACAGAGATGATGAATGCCGATTCTTCCATGAGAACGGACTACGAAAATCAAATTGCCGCACTGGAACAAAGTCTTTCCGCCGAAACGGCTGCAATCAATACGCGGATCACGACCTTGCAATCCGAATATCAAACGGGGCTGACGAATACGCAATCGTTGTTCAATGAAAAAATGGAAACGCTCGAAGCGAACCTCGCCGCTGCCGACCGGGAGACGATTGCCCAAATCGCCGCACTGAGGCAGGAAATGCAGAACGCCGATGCCACGCTGAAAACCGACTATGAAAATCAAATTGCCGAGTTGAACAGCACGCTTTCTGCCGAGGCGGCAAGCATCCGGACTCAGATCGGGACGCTGGAAACACAATACCAGACGGACATCGTCAATGCGAAAAATCTGCTCAATGAACAGATGGCGACGCTCGAAGCGAACTTGTCCGCAGCCGACCGGGAAACGATTGCCCGGATCGCGGCATTGCAGCAGGAAATGCAGAACGCGGACGATACGCTGAAAACCGACTATGAAAATCAGATTTCCGAACTGAACGGGATGCTGTCGGCGGAGACCCAGGCGATCCGGACGCAAATCTCGACATTGCAGACGCAATACCAGACGGACATCGCCAATGCGAAAAATCTGCTTAATGAACAGATGGCAACGCTGGAAGCGAACCTTACCGCAGCCGACCGGGAAACGCTCAACCGAGTGGAGGCTTTGCGGACGGAGATGAATAACAGTCTGTCAGCGCAGCGGACCGATTACAGCAATCAGATCTCGGCATTGGAACAGAGCCTTTCCGCTGAAGCAAATGCGATCCGGACACAGATCGACACACTGCAGGCGCAATACCAGACTGATATTGTCAATGCGAAGGCACTGTATGACGAACGGCTGAACACCTTGAAAACGGAACTGTCCGCCAAAGACCGGGAAATTCTGGACCAGCTCGCGGCTTCGAACGCTGAAATGAACAATGCGCTCGCAAGTCAGCGTCAGGATTATGAAAACAAGATCGCCGCGCTGGAACAGCAGCTTTCTGCGGAAAGCGAGGCGACCCGGACCCAGATCGCCACGCTGAAAGAACAGTATGAGACGGCTATTACGAATGCGAAAAACTCGCTGGAAGAACGGATGGCGACCATGCAGGCAACGCTTTCGGCGGAAGATCGGAACATTCTCAATCAGGTTTCGGCGCTGGAAACCGAGATGAATCACGCATTAGCTGCACAGAAAACGGACTATGAGAACCGGATCGCGGCGTTGAATGCCTCGTTAAGTTCCGAAGCCGCGGCATTACGCACGGAAATGGCGAATCTCCAAAGCAATTACCGGACCGAACTTGCCCATCTGAAAGAAAATCTGGAATTACAGATCTCGCATCTGACGGAAACGACCCGGAACACCACCGACTCGCTCCAACAGCAGGTGGATGAGACCAACAACAAGTTCGATCATGAAATCGCCGAGCTGAAAAACACTTACAATGCCCGGCTGACCGCGCTGGAAAACCAGTCGAATGCGGCCGATCAGGAATTGCGCAACCTGATCGAAGCGTATGCCGCCGCCATCCGGCAGGAAATGACCACAGCCGACGGTGCGATTCTGCGGCGTTTGCAGACGATGCTGACCACGCTCAACGGCACGTTGAATGAACGGCTGCAAATCATCCTCGCGCAATACGATGAACGCATCCGGAAAGTCAATGAACAGCTGGCCGCGGTGGATTCCGCGGAAAAAACCAGACTGTCCGAACAGAAAGCCGTGCTGCAGGAACAGTGGGACCGCGCGATCAGCGACATCAACAGCCAATATGCGTCCCGGCTGGCAGACACCGACCTGTCCGAAGCGGACCGCAATGCGGTCGAAAAGGAATGGACGGAAAAACTTGCCGAGGCCAATCTGGATTATCGGAGACGGATCGCGGAAGTGGAAAGCCAGCTGCGCGAATACAGTGCCAAAACCGTTGCCGACCTGACGACGGAACTTGCAAAACTGCAAGCCGAACGGGCCGTGATCGAAGGCGCGCTCAACAGTGATGATTACAATGTGAAAATCACAGCCATCGCCAACGGCTACGACGCAAAAATCGACGAACAGCGTGCTGCACTCGAAGAACGGCTGGAAAAACTCCAAAAGCAGCTGGAAGCGGTCAAGGCGGTCGGCGATATTGCAATCGACATGCTGATTGCCAAAATCAATGCCGGAGACGCGGCCAACAGCGCCGAACTGGAAACGATGAAACTTGCGCTCCAGGCGTATTGCGATGAACTCAGGGCGGGTCTCAGTGCGAGGATCGAATCTCTGGAAAAGACCGTGCTGGAATTGCAGAAGACGCTTTCGCGCCGGATCAATACCTTGGAAAACCGTCTGAAATACGCTTTGATGACCGACGAGGCGCTTTCCGAAGCGCTGGCGGACAAAAAGTCTCTGGCGGAATCGCTGGCTGGTCAGATCGCATCCCTGCAGCTGGTCATAGAAGATAAGACGAACCGGGGCGAGGACACGGCCAACGAACGTGCGCAGCTGGAAAGTCTGCTGGTCCAATACGACGAGGCGGCGAACGACCTGGCCAACATCCGGACAGTCATGGAACTGCGTTCGACCAGTGAGTTTGCGCTCCACAAGAAATGGATCATGGAACTGCAGGAATTGACTGCGACTTTGCAGAGCACGGTCAACACGCAGGGACAGAACATTGCCGCGCAGAAAGATGAGATCAAGGCGCTGAAAACCGTGGTGGCCAATCTGGAAGCGGCCTTGCGTGCCGAGATGGAACTGCTGAAACAGGAATTGAAGGACTACACCGATTCGCGTGCGGCGGAACTGCGGGGAAAACTTACCGACCTGGGTTCACAAGTCTCCACGCTGCATGAAAACGTCATGACGCTGGCGACCAGTTCCTATTCGAGTTACGGAGCAAATTCATCCGGAAACAACAGCTACAATTATTCCGGAGCGTCCAACAAGGATGTTTTGACCGACGACCGGGATCTGCGGACCAGCGATTCCACGCAAATTGATTTCTAACCGGGAGAAACGAACATGAAAAAAATAAAATTGATTTACTGCATCGGCATTTCCGCGCTCATTTTGAGCATGACCGGATGCAGCACGGTAAGCAACACGAGGATTTCCGAACTGGTGGCGCCGGGGCTGGCGATTAGCGGAGCCACGCTCGGAGCGCTGGGCACCAAAGACGAAAGCGAAGGAACCCGTCTGGCTGCAACCGCAGGCGGAGGACTGGTCGGCTGGCTGGTCGGTCTGTTCGTGACCAAGGGGATCGAGCAGGAAAAGAAAGACGAGTTCCGTTCCGGTTACGAACTGGGACAATCCAATGCCACCAAATCGCTCTACTGGCAAATCCAGCAGCTGCACGAGGCGAAGAACCAGCCGGATTCCCAGGTAATCTACTATCGGATTCCCGCGGATTATCCGAACGACGGGGCGAACCGGACGGACGGCACGGTCCTGTTGCCCGTGGTGCAGGACCGAAAGTGAGGTGCAGCATGGTGGAACAACAACTTTCCCCCGAGGCGCCGGCAACGGACCTCCAGCGGCAGATGCTCAAATTCGCCATCGCAAAGGAAGCTATTTTCCCGAACCCGTTTTCGGGTCAGTATGAAAAATGGGAAAAGCTGACTGCTGGCGAAGCGGACAAACTGCTTTCCACGATCCCGCCGGAACGGCTGGGTGTGCTGGAAAAGGAATTCAAAGAAAGACAGAAATTTCGGGAACACCGGACGGCACATGCCATCGGCAAGGAAGCCGAAAGCATCGTGCATGACATCGGAAGAACCATTGACGGAGGATTTTAAGATGAATCGGAAGACCATTCAAATCGGAATTATCATGGGAATACTGCTATTCAGCCAGCCGCTGTTTGCCTCATATCCCGTGTTCGACGCCACTAACAACGTGCTGGCGTCTTTGCAGAAAACGATGGATTCGGCATTTCAGACCATCCAGAAAGCGAATATGCAGACCCTGATCGAATACGCCAGGGAGGAATTTGCCGAGGAGATTCTGATTTACGAGGAATGCGTAAAACAGTATGAAGAGTGCGTGAAGATCTACAACAAGGCCATGGAGATATACAACTGGGCGAACGACACGATAGGAAAAGTCCGTAATATCAAGACCTTCCTTTCGTGCGGCTTTTCCAGTCCGGCCAACATCCAACAGCTGGCTTCGCTGGTCAACACGACCTTGTCCCAGACCGCGGAAGCGACCAACCGCCATTTCAATCTCGACGTTCTGCGGGCAGCGGACAATATCATCCGGAGCGATGTGGTGGAAACGGCGGCGAACCGCGGGATCGAACGGCAGAAATATGCGCAGTCCGCCCGGAAAGTTGCCGACAAATGCGATGCGATGGCGCAAAATATGCTTGCCCAGCTGCAGGCCAAGGATCAGGTCCTGGAATCGCGGGTGATGTCCGGATCGGCAGACCTGCTTCAGCTTACCCATGCCAGCGAACAGGGGGTCATGTTCATCGCCGAAGAAATGGCAAGAGTCAACAGCAACATTTCCGCGATCAACCGGAGCACGGCCCGGCAGGAGGAAGCACTGGGGGAAAGCGAGATGAACCGCGCACAGGAAGCCGCTCTTTACACGCAGCTTGAAAAAGAGTCGATCGAACGGGGCAATTCCTATACGCGTCAGCAGAATTCCCAGCAGCGGATCAACCGGACCTTCCGGAATTGCAGGGCGTTCTGATGGTAAACTATACTCTTATAGCGGCGGCGGTTTCGACCACCATGCGGATCGGGGGAAGATCGGTCGATCTGACCTCGGCGAACAGCATCCAGACGCTGATCTCCGAGGCAATGAGCTCAATCCATTACTTTGCGTTGGGCATATCGCTTTGCATACTGCTGTATGCGGTCACGCGCAATTACGTTCAATTCGGCGATCACGGCGGGGTGCGGTTCGTTGCGGCGCTGCTGGTGACGATCGTGATGATTTTCGCATTCCCGAAAATCTGCGATTCCATCCAGAAAGCGACCGAAGACTATTCGCAGGGAACGGCCGAAACCATCGAAAACATGACCTGCTTCCTGACGGAACAGAAGGTCAATGCGGGAAACAACGGAGCAAATGAAAAGATGAGCATTGCGCAGAAGATCGCGCATCTGCCGGAAAGCATCATGCACAGCATCCAGGCGGCGATGTGCAATATCTTCTATGTCAACGGCATCTGGCTGGGCAAAAGCATCCGGGATATCGTGTATTTCATATTCAAGTGCCTGTATAATGGTGCGTTATGCCTGACGCCGATCTTTTTCGGTGCCTTGATGATCCCCGAAACACGGCAGCTGGGTGTCAATTTCATCACTTCGTGTTTTGGATTGACTCTGATGCCGCTGTGTTTCCTGTTCGGAGATCTGTGCAACATCTGGCTGGTGGATCACATGTGGAGCTCGCTGGGGCTCGGCAACGGCGGTACGTTCTGGACTGTTGCAAGGAGCGGAGCCGCTTTCGCCAGTCCCGTCGGAACGGTGCTTGCATATATCGCGTTCGGAATCATTTACGCATTGCTGGCGGCGGTGGTGTATATCGTGCTGCCGTTCCTGTATATGAAGCTGTTCCGGACCGGATCGCCCGGATCTCCTGCCGGATTTATTGCGTCCGCGATCGGCAAAGCCATCCATACGGCAATCATCGGCGGGGCGGTGCTGGCAAGCGGAGGAACTGCCGCTGCCGCCGGCGGTGGTGGTGCAGCAGGAGGGGCCGCATCCGGTTCCCAGGGAAAATCCCCGGCGCAAGGCGCGACGCAGGCCGCAAAAAACTCTTCCGATTCCGCGGTGGAAGACACCGGCAAGGAAATCGACAAAAACATGAACGGATGAGGCAGCAATTATGAGCACAAAATTAACTCCTTGGCAAAAAGTGGCAAGGCAGCAGAACCGGATCATTTTCTGGGCGTTGTTCCATATCGTCTGCCTGATCTGCCTGGCGGCGGGACTGTATTACACGGTCCAGTTCATGCGTCATCCGGACCGGGTGCTTATTCAGGACCAGAGCGGCTCGCTTTACCGCGGACACACAGGGCCGGTGATCTGCCGGGAAGTTGCCGAAGATACGGCGCGCCGTGCAACTTTTGCTTTCCTGGACCGCAGTTACAGGCACGACAACCGTGCGATATGCGAGGCGATTTTCGGAAAATCGGCGCAGAAATCCCTGTTCGAGCTGATAAACCGGTCCAAAGACGAGTTTGCCGAACAGAAAATCCGGCAGATGCCGGAGATCACCCGGATAACCGTCCGGGATGCTGCGGAAGACCGGCAATGTCTGGTCTGGGTCGAAGGCATCCTGTACCGGACGGGTATTTATATGGAGATGCCGTATTTTCAGAAACTTGAATACTTACTGGGATTGCGGTTGATGCAGTCGGACGATGCGGAGCAATTTCCGCTCCGGGTCCTGCGGATGACCTATCAGGAACGCTCGGTGTATGATTCCAAGAAGAAGGGGCCGTCCAAATGACTTATCAGAATCTTGGAAACCTGCTCAAAACGCTGCTGATCGGGTATATCCCGGCGTCGTTCCTGCTGCCGCTGACCATGTATGAACTGCGGGACAACAACCGGCTGATCCTGCTGGATCAGGCGCACAGTTACCATGTCACGGAATATTCCGGCGAGGAGACTTTGCGCAAGCTCTATGAATACCAGATGAAACAGGCGGTCTTCGCTTTCCTGATGCGGAATCCGAACGGTTTTGACAACCGGGAACTGCTGGAAATCATGTTCCAGGGACAGGCGAAACTCGAAGCGCACAAGCAGCTGGCCGCCGAAGGGGCGCAGTTCAAAGTCTATAAAATGCACCAGAAACCGGAGATCCTGAACATCCGGATCCTGCGGGCGGACCGAAGACGGTCATACGCGAAAATCGAAGGCCAGCTGATCCGGTATTATGTCGGAAGCGACCAGCAGCAGAGGACCTTTACAGTTGACTTCGAACTGAATATGGAACTGCAGGTCAACTTCGATGCCGCCACCAACAGCCGCTATCCATTCCATGTAACCAACCTCAAATACGCTCAAACCGAGCAGAAGGAGAAATAAAATGAACTTGAAAATCACAGGTCTGGCAGCCGTCGTGCTGACCGGATGTCTTTTCGCTTCGGAGCCCGCTCCGGAAGAAATCAAAATGCAGAACCAATATGTGGAATACCGCCTTGCTCAAGGGGAAATCTACCGTATTTACGTCAAAATGAACGACGGAGTGACCACGGTTCAGTTTCCATCGGCGATTACCGAGATCGCCGGAAAGAATGTCAGTGCGGACGGCAAAGGAGCGGATTTCATCATCCAGGCGCAACCGGGCAGTTATTACTTCAATCTCGCAGCCATGAAGAAAGGCGCAAGCGGAACTCTGACCGTGACGCACAACCGGAAACTGTATATCCTGTATCTGATCCAGTCGGATAAGGAAGCGTATGCCAGTGTGGTGTTCGGGCGAGAATCGAATAAAAAGAATCTTTCCGGATCGGTGGTGACTGCCACCCCGAAAGTTACGCCCGCGCGGCTGGTTTCGCTGATCGACCTGGCGAAAAAGTATGATGTGCTGGCGGAAAACCATCCGGAAACCGTAGCCGGATGCGAACGGATCAAATTCAAAAACCGTTACCGCTGCGGGAAGTTCGACATCCATCTGCTGGATGCTACGCGGTTCGAGGAAGAAGACACCGTCATATTCCACGTCATACTGGAAAATCTGACAGCGGAAGAAATCGCCTATGACAAACATTCTTTCTCCGCCCATGCCGGGAGCAGCATTTATTACATGAGCGTTTCGGACGCTTCCGGGCTGATGCCGCCTAAAAGCAAAACCCATGCCTGGTTCGGTATCACTTCGACGCCGGAAGGCGGCCGCAACAATCTCAAAGCAGATAATGACTGGTTATTGTCGCTGACCACGCGCGAAATGCACACAAGTCAGCTTCAATCCGTGGCGGACAAGGTCAAAGCCGAACAGGAAAAAGCCGAATCCGAACGGAAAAAACTGCTCTCCAAGGCAAAGGATGCGGAAAAAACCATAAAAAACCTTCATAAACTGATGGAGGATATAAAATTGGAGCAGGAGAAAATTGATAATGAAAAATCCGTACTCCGGCAGGAACGGTCCGAGCTTGACCAGGCAAAAAAGGCATTGGATCAGGAAAAAGCCGAACTGAAGAAAGAACATGAAAAGTCTCTGGATGAAATCCGCGCGGAAAAGAAAAATCTGCAGGAAGCGGCCGGGATCATGCAGACGGCGAATATTCTCCGGAAAATGCGTGAGGACACCCGGAATGCGGTTAAAAACATGCGGGAACGGAGCCGGAAACAATGAATGCGAACGAACTGGTCAACATTCTGAAAAGCCCGACCTCGAAAGTGATTTTCTTCGGAGTTCTTCTGATCGGCGGGGCATTGGCGTTGATCCCGTTTCTGACGCGCGACGACGACCCGAAGGCTGTCAAGGAGGAGACCGAACTGACCAAAGAGGAAAAGGCACCGATCGAAATGGGCACGGAGATCCCGCGTTTCAAGGTCGATAAAACCGGAAAAACGACAAACAGGACACCCGGAAGGACCGTATCGCCGCCTCCGGTAATCAATACGGGAAAGTCTGTAACGCCATCGGTTTCCGAGCCGGGACAGAAACCGTCGGCAATGGAACTGGCCGACCGGATGCGAGACCGGGCAGAACAAAACCGTCTGGCCCGACGCAATCCTAATGTCGGACCGGTCGAAAGCGGGCGCATGTCCGCTGGAAGTGCCAACAGCGGACGGATTTATGTCCTGTCCGCGCAGAAAAACGGCGGCGGAGCAGCGGAAAAAGAGGTGTTCCTTTCCGAACGCTATGCGCCGTATGGCCGTCTGCTCAACTGCAAACTGGTCAACACGCTCGAAAGCAACGTGGACGGCACGCCGCTCATTGCCATGGTGATCGAAGATTTGTGGTGGGTGAACTCCAAAGGCGAACGAAAACTCATTATTCCCGCAGGGACCGAGGTCCACGGGAAAATGGGCTCGTGCGTCCGAAACCGAATGATGGCGTCCGGTAATTTCGTGCTGGTCTGGCAGCTGACCTCCGGCGAGGTCGGCATGGAACTCCAACTGAACGGCCGGGTGCTGGAAAAATCCAATCAGGCGGGCAACAAGAACCTTGCCACCATTACGGATATGGCTGCGGGCATTCCCGGAAGGGTCATGAACAATAACAACCTCAACGAGATGCTGCAATATACGATGGCTTTCGTGCAGGGGCTGTCCGCCGGATTCCAGACCACACGGACGTATGACAATGGGCACACGATTATCAGTGAAAACGACGGCAGCACCAAAAATGCTTTGGCTTCCGCTTTCCGGCAGATGTCGGAAGTGGCGCTGGAAAATATCTCCGACAAGATCAACAAGGAAAGCTACTATATCCGCGTGGCGGCCGGAACCGAGTTCTATCTTTATATCGAACAGGTTACGAACATCGAAAAAGCCGCCATCGCCGATACCGCACTGAACAATCTTGCCCAACTGAAACAGGCGCAGAGAAACAACCGCGACAATGAAGTCGACAAACTGTCGCAACTGCATGATTCCCTGGGAAGAGCGCTTCCCAGATCACTCAAAAAAGAACTCAACATGAAAGGTCTTTGAAAATGAAAGCACAATCCATTCTTTCCCTCATCATCCCGGCAGTCGCAGTCATCGTTTCCGGCTGCAAAAGCAAAGAGATCAAACCGAAAGAATACACCTCGGTCCCGCTCTACATGGCAGGGCAGGAAATTCCCGGCGCCGATCAGGAAAAGTATCTGCACAACGGATCGGTCAAAATGTATTCGGTCGGACGGCTGGTTGATCCCGGCAGCGGAACTATGCGCGAGGCCGGCACAGTCTACCGCGTCGAATCCGCTCCGAAATGGAACCTGATCCCGCAGTATGACGCCAATCCGGAAAGTTTTGCCCGAAAACAGCTGCTTGAACAGTATGCGGACGGCACAAGCGGCCATATCAGTCAATCTCTGGAGGCCAGCCGGGAAATCCGCAAAGATCAGATCCAGACCCGCAATGATATCAAGGTCCTGGAGGAAAAATGCAGGATGCTGCTGGATGCCAATTCCAATCTGCTCAAGATGATGCGAAAAAACCGGGAAGACGCCCAGCTTTCGGTCGAGAACATGAAACTCATGCAGCAATATATCCGGAAACTGGAAAAACGCATGGACGACCTGAAAATCCGGGATTTCGGAGGCCGCAGATGATGAAAAGAATCTTGTCTGCCATGATCTTCCTGCTGCTGATTGCGAGCATGGGCCTGCATTTCTGGGAAATCCGCAAGATCCGCGAGTTTTCGGAAACTTTTACCGTCCAGGCGGCAATCGAGGTCAAGCGGACTTCGCTCATGGTCGTGTATCAGGAAGTCCTGAAAAACATGGCAAAGGACATTGAAGAGCTCCGCAAACGGGATAATGAATCTCTTGAGCTCAAATGGGAGGCTGAGGCAAAATGAAACCGCATATCTGTTTTATCGCCGGAACCAAAGGCGGGGTCGGCAAATCTTTCGCCGCCTGCCATCTGGTGGCGGCCGCCGAGGACCTGGGGCTGACCGTGGCCGCGTTCGATTCCGACACCGAAAACCAGACGCTGAAAAACCTGCTGAAAACGAGAGTGGATTATCTGGACGACACCGATGACGATTATCCGTTGGACAAAGTCGTTACCACGGCGTATCAGGAGAATGCGCCCGAGGTGATGGTCGTGGACATGAAAGCGGGGACCAGCCGCAGTTCGATGAACTGGTTCGCTTCGGTCCCGTGGAACGAACTCTTGCAGCATGCGGACATCTGCATCGTCTGCTGCGTCACGGTTGATCCCGACGCCTCCCGGACGTTGAGCCCGTGGCTGCTCTATTTCGAGCAGCTCGGCGTTCCCGTGGAATATGTGCTCATCAAGAACGAGAAGGATGGCAGGGATTTTTCGTTTTATGATTCGACGATCCCCGACAGCCTGAAGTCCCTGACAAACTGTCTGCATGCGGAAATCTCTTTCCCGGCGATGGACAAGAAATATGTTGCCATCCTGAACAATGCAAAACTCACCATCAAGGAGGCAACTTCCACGGAACGGGGCAAGACTTCGCTGAAGACGGTCATGGCTCAGGCACGGCTGAAAAACTATTACCACGCCTTTGTCGATCCGCTGATCGGAATTATGGCCGCATGGATCCCGGAAGCGGAACGGACCGACAAACAGAAAGAACTCATCGAGAGAGCAGACCAAAGAACCCGGCTGAGAAAAACTCTGCCGGAAAAATAAACCATCATCAGAAAGGAACTCAAAATGGCAAAAAGCAAACCACTCATGACCCCGGAACAGCAGAAAATGTTCAAACAGGCGGTCGCGGCAAAAGCGATCCCGCACATGGACTACGAGGACTATTGCAAAATCACCCCGAAGGAGGCGGAAAAAATGCTCAAAGCAGTTGAAGGAAAAGTTGATTTCAAATCGCCGGAAAAACCGGAACCCGAAGCACCTGAGGCACCGGGAAAAGAACCGGAGAAGAAAGAGCCCGTGATCAAAGATCCGGATTCTCCGGCCACCAAATTCCAGAAACGCGCCTTGTCCGAGGCGGTCAAGGCCGGGCACATGGAAGCTCTGCCCGAAGATCAATGGAAAGCCCTGACCAAAGGCGAAGCCAGCAAGATTATCGCTGAACTTCATGCCAAAGAACCGCCCGCGCCGGCCACCGAATCCCAGATGAAGGAAATCGAAAAACTGGTCAAAGACGGCCGGATCTATCCCATGAAAACGGAAACCTTCAATTCGCTTTCCAAAGACAAGGCGTCAACGCTGATCGGTATCGGAAGGATGAATCAGGGAAACAATATCCGGGTGGAAGGATACGATCCCGACTATGTTTCCAAGCGCAATCAGCCCAAAACTCCGGAACAGGAAACCGAACTCAAACGGCTGGTCGCGGACAAACGGCTGAACCCGATTTCATGGGACAAATGGAAAGATTTGACCCAGGGCGATGCCGGGAAACTGATCTATGTCGGTCAGCAGCGCGAAGCCGCAAACGAGCTCGCGCCCGAACGGGAACGGACCCGCGAACGGGAAAATGCGCCGGAACCGGAAAAGAAAGTTCCGAAAAGACCCGCGCCGTCCCGTGCGGACGATATGCCCATGTAAGGATTGAACAGGAAGGTGCATAATGGAAAAGGAAAAGACATCCGCGGAACAGGTCAGCGTTGAAACGGCGGTGCAGGAGTTTATCCGTTTTCTGCCGGAGGAAAAACGCAAAGACTACGAATTGATGATTCGCCGCTGCAATTTCCATGATCCGACCGAACCGATGTTCCCCATTATGCTCTTCCTGCTCTTTTTCCAGGAATCAATCGGCGACAGCGTCGCACGGATCGAGGAGTCGGTTGCCGAAGTGAAAGGGATGCCGTCGAAATGCGGGAAAAAGGGAAAATCCCGGTTCTCGTTTCTCCGGAGTGCCGGTTGGGTGCTGATCGCTTTGGCTGTCGCTGCTCTGCTGATGTTCGGACTGTTCCGGAAAAATCCGCCGTTTGCGGAGAGAACACCTCAGTCCGCACAGCAGACGGCAAAGCATGAATTGCAGGAGATCAACCGCTACTGGCAGCATAAACTGAAAAAGGATGAAGCCGAAGCGCCATCCCGGCAATACCGTTCCGGAAATGGCGATGCGGCCATCATACTGTCCGCTGCGGCCGTCGTCTCGGCATGGATTCCCGCAATTCTCGTTCTGCTGAATTGGAAACGCAGTCCCGACCGGGAAAACCGCAATGACTTTCCTGTCCGCTCCCGCAACCGAGTCCGCCGTTCGCGCCGGCATAAAAACAATCGCAAATCAAAGGAATGAAATGAATTATGATGACTCCTGAACAAACCCGGCTTTTACACAAATTGCAGTTGATCGGACACCCCGCGTTCGACAAGATCAGTCCGCTGACCATCTCGCAGGACGAAGCCAGCGACTTTTTCAAGCAGAATCTTCCCATTCTGGAATACCAGACCGCTGTTGCGATCAAGCCAAATCGCGAAACGGAAGAAAAAGTTTTCTGGGGCATGAATGAATACGACTGCCGGAAGCAGATCGACCGTTGGATCGACGACCACGGCTATACGCTGGATCATCGGCCGAATCCCTATTTCGGTTCCGGTGAAGACTGGCTCAAATACTTCGAACAGCCCATTTCTCAGGTAAATCTGAAAAGTCTGGAAAAACATTTCTCGGAGTGGGAAATCAAAATCCCCAGGGAAACAAGGGAAATTCCCGATGGCGACAAGGTCCGGAAAGAATCCTTTTCCCGGCTTGAACTCGGATTTGACGACGTCGATCCAGCAAAACTTGAACTCGCCGTGGAAAAGCAGAAAGCCCGTGAATATGCTGAACAGCATCGGATCACACCCGAACAGCGAGTTGAAATCAAGGCGCTGCAAGCGGCAGGAAAAGCCCCCGCCATTGACCGTTCCGAATACCTGAAAATGGACCGTCATGCCGCCGAAGAATACCTAGCGAAATATCGGGACAACCCGGAAAACACGTTTGAGTCGGTTTCTTACGAGAAGAAAACGGCTCCGGCAAAGACCGAAGCGTTCCCCGAATACCGTCCGTCCAACCTGATCGGCAAACAGCCGGCGGATTATTTGCAGCGGTCCATTCTCCGGGATCTGGCCGCGGAAGGACATATCGCTTCGCCGGAGACGAAAAAGGAATTTCTGGATAAAATTCAGTATATCACCAAGGAACAGGCCGCAAAACTCATTGAAGAACGTGAGGACCTGCCTGCCGGGGCCGGGCTGATCGAACAATGCCGGGCCTATTGCCGGTTCGGGCAGATTTACAACAGCAGGGACGTCAATACGATTGCGGATGTCCGGAATCTGTATCAGACCAACCGGAGTTATGATTTCGACAAAAAGGCCGCTCTGAGCGATTTGGTGGACGATGGGTATATCAACAGTCCCGATGCCCAGGCTAAAATCGAATATCTCACGGAAACACAGGAAGACCAGCTGCTGAACCGCTTTGGCGATGCGCTTGCCGGTCCCCGGCTTCGGGCGAAACTCATGGATTTGGTGTCGGACGGGACGATCGGCGGGCTGGAAGACGAACAGTTCCAGAGCTTGTCCGTCCGGGATGCCATGCATATCATCTCGCAAAACTCGGAAATATCCCGTTCGAAGAATGAAAGACCGGCCTCGGAAAAGCAGAAAGAACTGCTGCAGAAGATGGAACGGCGAGGTCAGATTGATTTGCGCAAAGTCAATATGGAAACACTTTCCGCACGGAAAGCCCATGAACTGATCGAGGCAAATATCCAAAATCAGAGCCGCGACCTCGAAGGACCCGCTACGGAAAAACAGCGCCAGCTGATCCGGATGCTGGTCCGGGCCGGAGCGTCAACGGCCATTCCGCTCGAACGCTGGAATAACCTGACCAAGCAGGAAGCGTCCGACATTATCAGCTCGGTCCCGGATGATAAACGCAAGGAAATCTGTGCCAGGGAAACCGCACGCACGCCCGAAACACCGGCAAGAGCCACACGCGGGAGGGGGATCGAATGAGAGCAACCCCCATTCAGCGTTATGCTCTGCGTCTGCTTTTCGCCACGGGGCATAACCTTCCTATCGGTCAAGACCAATGGAATTCCCTTTCGGAAACGGAAGCTGCAAAATTGATGCAGCCCTTCGGTGGGAAAAACCGGATCATGCAGGAGATCCAGCTGCCGAAGAAGCCGAAAGCCGCTGAAAAAACGGCACCCCGCCGGAAACAGCCGCCGTCTCAATCCATTCCTCCGCATGATCGGGAACTGGGGGAATAAGATGAAGAAAAGTATTCTTGATGAAGTGATTTTGAATATCGAAGGCAATCCCTGGACCGTCCGGGACGCCTGCACGGGAACTATGGTTTTCGGGATGACCGGCTCAGGGAAAAGTTCCGGTCCGCTCCACAAAATCGCCGGAAAATTCCTTTCGATGGGCTGCGGCGGGGTGGTCTTCTGCGCCAAGCCCGATGAATGCGACACCTGGATCAAATATGCCGGGGAGGAACATCGGGAAAATGATCTGCTGTTCCTTTCCAAAGAGACTTTCAATTATCTGGACCACGAATCCAAACGGACCGGCACGGGCGGCGGGCAGATCGAAAATCTGGTCAATCTTTACCTCGAAATCTCCAACATGGGCAAGGATAAGAAGAATTCCGGTTCCAGTAATGATGATTACTGGCAGGCTGCCGTGCGCCAGATGCTCCGCAATTCCATGACCATCCTTCAACTGGCAGGACAGCCCATCACGCTTGAAAATATTCATGACCTGATCTCCAGCGCTCCTTCGTCCGCCAATCCGGGACTGACCGACTCCGGATATTGCGCGAACCTGATGGATATCGTCATCCCGCTCGAAAAAAGGGACACGCCCGAATATCAGATCGCCCGGACCTATTTTCTGGAAGAATTTTTCACGCTCGACGACCGGACGCGCAGCAACACCATTTCCAGTTTTACCGTTACTGCCGATGCCATGCAGCGCGGCGAACTTGCGAGGTGTTTTTCCTCGCCGGAATCGTCTCTTCATCTGGAGGATATCTACCGGCAAGGAAAAATCCTGATTTGCGATTACGACCAGAAATCCTGGGGACGGCTCGGACAGTATGCGGCCGGAATCATCAAATACTGTTTTGAAATGATGATCGAACGCCGGGAAGACATTGCCGATCCCGACGCCCGGCCGGTTTTCCTCTGGGCCGATGAATGCCAGTTTTTCGCCATTGATTACGATCAGAAATTTCAGACCACCGCCCGGTCTTCCCGGACCTTGACCGTATATGCCACGCAGAACCTCGGTAATTTGTTCGACGGCTACGGCAAGGACAAGGCAAACTCGCTTCTCGGAAATCTCGGCACCAAATTCTTCTGTCAGAACGGAGAGTTCGAGACCAATGAATGGGCGTCCAAATCCATCGGTCAGGAGATCATTTACCGACGCAGCAAGAATTTCGGAGACTCCAAATCCAGTTCCATGAAAGGTGACGACAATAAATCGCTTTCCTATTCCGAAGGATTCAGCGAACAGAAAGACTATCGCGTCGATCCCGGCGATTTCACCACGCTTCAGACCGGCGGGCCGCGCGGACAGTGCAAAGTCGGGTTCATTTTCTGGCAATCCGGACGGGTGCTGAATAATGGCAATGTGTTTGTGCGTTCTTATATTGAGCAGGAATGCCGTCTTGCCTGCGGCGCAAAGCAGAAACGCAAATGTCCGCAGATCCCGACCGCGGGCGGCGAATATATCGGAACCAATCGGTTTTACCTGCCGGGCGATATCGCCTATGCTGTCTGTTTCCTGATCACGGCTCTGATTCCGGCGGCCGGGCTGTATCTGATCCTTTCCGGCAATGACCGGGTAATCGCCTATATCAATGACCAATATTACTGCTGTATCAGCACTTTGTGCTTTTATTCCCTATCCGTGGTGATAGACATTGGCTGTGAATGTGCGAAACGTCTGCCATCGGTCATTTACAGCGTCTGGACCCAAACTCCCCGAAAAGAGAAGAAAATCCTTAAGGGAATCATTTATCAGGACGCAGTTCTCGGATATTACGCGATCTGCGTTATCATGACCCTTTGGCTTCAATATAACCTGTTCGATCTGCGGGAGGCCGGATTCATTCTGCTCTGCTGGATCGGACTCTGTGCGTTTTTCCGGTTTCTCCGGATGTCCGGGAAACGCGAAATCAAGGAGTAAATCAGCATGTTTTCCAATTTACAGAATGCCATTGCCTTTTTCGACGGGCTCAAACCTTATCTGAAATCCCGAATCATGGGTCAGGATCATGTCATTGACGCGATCAGCGAAAAACTCCGCTACTGGTTCCTCTGCATCAATGCACCGGACCGCCCAACGGTATTCTTTTTTCTGGGGAGCACCGGCACCGGGAAAACCGAAGTAGTCCGCGAACTGGTCAAATATCTGTTCAACGATCCGGAAAAACTGCTCCGGATCGACATGTCCGAATTCGGCAACACAGCGGGTAGCGATGTCGGACGAAAACTGCTGGGCAGTTCTGCCGGCGAACCCGGGCGGCTCTACGAGTTTCTGGAAAAGCACAGCGTGGGCGCGATCTTGTATGACGAATTTGAAAAAGCCAATCCGGAAATCGCCAAATACATGCTTCAGCAGATTGACGCCGGACGGGTCACGCTCTGGAACAACAAAACCTACGACATTTCCCGTTTCCTGCTCTTTTTTACCTCGAACATCGGTGCCGAAATCTTCCAGGGAAACAAGCATCTAAGCATGGAACGCAAAGTTTCCGCCGCCATTCAGCGGCTCAACGACCAGTTCGGGATGCCGGAATTTGTCGCACGGTTCGGGAAATTCAATTACGGCATTTTCGCGTTCAACGCGCTTACGCCAGAAATCCTGCGTAAAATCACCCGGAAATTCATAGATGACAAACTCAAATTCTTTCAGACTGTCCGCGAACAGGCAAAAGGCGGGTTCTTTTCCCCGCCGAACCTGATCGTTACGCAATATTCCGATGATGTGGTCGAGTATGCCTTGCAGCAGACCAATACCACCAAAAACGGAGCTCGTGAAATCCGCGACATCGTGGACCGGATGCTCAATGCCGTCTACAACCAAGCTTTGACCGAGAATCCTCTCGGAGAAGATATTACAGGCAGAATCGAAATCAATGATAAAGGGTTCATGGTCGTCAGGAGGTGATAGCGCGAAACAAAATTCCTTATCCGGCAGGTTTTGCCCCTTCGCCACGGGCTGGAAATTTCATAAAATGAGATTTATAAGATGAATACGCTCACAATCGACATCAAAACACGTTCCAATGTCTCCATCCGGTTTAATGGAGTTTTCAAGTATGCACAGGACAAATCGACACAGCCCATCTGCGTCACCGTCAGGAAAAATTATGAACCGGCTCTGATCTGGCTCCCGCCCGAATTGAGGCGGCCGGAGATCGAAAGCATTTCCGATGCCGAACTGACACAAATGCTGAACGAAGCCGAGATCATTCAGGCATACGACATCACCACGGAATTCGCTCTATGGGAATGCACTCTCCGTCGGCTTTATCCGTGGTTTCCGAAAGTCCCGATCAGAAAGCTTTCCTGTATCGCTGCCAGAGCCGCATATCTCGGAATGCGGCATTACAAAAATGACCTGATCACTGTTCTCTGCGGACAGAATCCTGGCGATCCGGAGAAGTATGTGAAAAAGAAATTTTCTCCGAATGATCATTTGTCCTCAAAGGAATTGTCCGCATTTATCACCGACTGCATAGAAACTGTCGGCAGTGAATGCGAACTCTCCGAAAGCCTGCTTGAATTGCCGGACATTGAACGGGAAATCTGGCAGATAGGACTGCTCATGAATTATCATGGAATTCCCATCAGTCAGAGCTGTCTGTCGGAAAAAATCGCCGCTGAAGATTTGGAAACAAAACTTCTGATGGAAGAATTTTCAGCTGTTACGGGAATCCGTAATCCCATGAACAATAGTGCTTTTTCCAGTTATGCCCTGGCTCATGGGATCCCGTTGAAATCTCTGGATGAGGAAGAGCTGCACAAAACGATTCAGACTCTCCCGAATGGCATTATGCGCCGAGTACTGGAAATACGCAGCCGAATCGTTCAGATCAGAAATTACCACCGTTACGCCATTCTGCTGATGCTGAACCCGATGTCCTCCCTTCAGGGACTTTGGCAATATTACGGAACTCCGGCTGGAGAAAGCACACTGAAATATCTGCCCGGAATTCAAGTGCTGGACGATTTGGTGCAGCATTCCCCAAAAAAAATGCTGTACATCGGCGAAATTCCTGATTTGAAAATGAAAATTCGCAACTGGCTGTTGCAGGATCGTTACCTGTCTTCTGCCGTATATGCCCGCGATTTGCTCGACGTGTGCGGAAAAGCCATGCGCGAGCCCGGAAATACGATCTCTTTCGGAAGAATCAAAATCGCCAGTTTGCGTCATTTCCTGAAAATCACGCTTCCCTCCGAACGGGATATTTTTATTTATGGTATCCAGCTGGCGAATGGACGGGATTTATACTGTCAGGTTCAACGCGGCCGGCAGGTGGCCGATAAGCAGATTACGGGGCAATACCTGCTTTCCTTGATTGAAAACTCTCTGGCCAGGGATATCATGTGGTCATTTCTTCGCAAATCCTTCATCAATGATTTCATCCCGATCCTGATTGCATCCAACGAAATTGTTGTCGAGTATGATCGGGATGAGGAAGTTTTTGATTCCTTTGATGCGATCATGCAGAATAAACCGGAATGGTGCAAGGATATTCCCCTGCAGGCTGTTTCCTATCTCGGTTCATCCTGGAAAAAGAGACCGGAGGACAAATATGATGGAAGACATTGAACGGGTCCACTACCTGCGTGACGACCAGATCCCGAAAACCATGCGTTTCAGAGGAATTTATAAAAGATTCCATCTGGAAAATGTAATCAGCGGAATTGTGGAAATCGAAGAACCGAGTCTGGTTATTTTGGATCGGGAAAAAAAGTTCTATTTGATTATCCGAAACGACTCGAAGGATTTGATTTCGCAGATCCATGAACTTTTGAAAGGAGTTTCTCTTTCGATGTATATGGAAGTTCCATTGAGGAAAAACGAATCTATCGACAACGAGGAAGAATACCGCCTGGACAAATCCGAAGTAAAGGAAATGAAATCCCTCAAAGAACCGGAGGAAAAGAAAGAATAACAATTACGCAGGAAAGCAAAAAACAGACGGCTTTCGCAGATTAACCGCGACAGCCGTCCGTTTTTTTGAACCTACCAATTATGAGAAAACTAAATTTCAAAAAGTTGATTTGATTTTTAAGGACATTGGATTATATTAAGATATACCAGATCAAGGTTTGGAAAAATTACGCTCAAACCACCTCAAAAGCAAGTTTTTATCACGAGGAGTTCGATCAGCGTAAAACAGACCGTTTTACGCTTCAGGTATGAGAGATGAGGTATGAGAGATGAGGTGTTGAAAATGTTTTTGCGTCTAAGCATGACCACAGTCCTTTTTATATAGTTTTCACGGTTTTCTCAGCAGAAATGAA
>Ga0079305_1000645_pt1 | contig 67693 bp, 62 predicted proteins | sample LMS_cellobiose_e_FD_79183 | JGI IMG/M metagenome (GOLD analysis project Ga0079305, IMG submission 79183) | Rumen-fistulated moose microbial communities from Alaska, USA - LMS_cellobiose_enrichment | ecosystem: Host-associated > Mammals > Digestive system > Stomach > Rumen fluid ...
GGGGTAGCCCGAGAAAGCAATGCGGTTGGCAAACCTTTTCGGGCCCCTTAAGGGGCTTCGTCCGCAAAAAGCCCTTATAGGGCTTAGTCAAACCTCCGGCTTAGCCGGAGGTTTTGATTTTTAGAGGGAAACGCTCACCGCCGGAGCCCGGGTCAGTCGGCCCGTCCCACCCATTGGCGGTATGCTTCATCGAAAGCGCCGCGGACGGCGCCCGCCAGATAGAGAGAGCCGACGGACACCACGACCCCATCCTCGCCCGCCGCGTCCAGGGCGGCGCGGATGCCGGCGGGGATATCCGTCTCCCACCGGGCCCTGGCACCCTGCTCCGCCAGATAGGCCGCCAGCTCCTCCGCCGGCAGCGCCCGGCCACTCAAGGGGGTCAGACAGACGAAGGACCGGGCCAGGGGCAGGAGCCGGGCTATCATGGCCGGGTAGTCCTTGTCCCGCAGGACGCCCAGGAGAAAGACGGCCTTTTGTCCCGGCAGCAGATCTTCCAGACTCTCCGCCAGCGCCTCGGCACACTGGGGATTATGGCCGCCGTCCAGGATGAACACGGGCTCGCGGCACAGCACCTCCAGCCGGGCGGGCCAGCGGACGGACCGAAGACCCTCCTCCACGGCGGCCTGGGGGATGGTCCAGCCCCGCTGACCCAGGACATCCACCGTCTCCAGGGCCACCGCGGCGTTGCAAAGCTGGTGCCGGCCCAGGAGGGCAAGGGAATATCCTTTACACCGCCAACTGAAGCTTTGGCCGTCCAGACTCTGCTCCAGGGGCGTCAGTTGGGCAAAATCCACGTACCGGAAAGGCACGTTTCGTTCGGCGCAGGCGGCCTTGACCACCGCCGTGACCTCCGGCGCGCCGCCGTAGCAGACGCAGTCGCAGCCGGGTTTGATGATGCCGGCCTTGGTGGCGGCGATCTCCGCCAGAGTGCTGCCCAGGTACTCTGTGTGCTCCAGACCCACGTTGGTGATGACGGCGACCTCCGGCGCGTCGATGGCGTTGGTGGAGTCCAGGGCGCCGCCCATGCCCACCTCCAGCACCACAATGTCGCAGCGGCAGGCGGCAAAATAGACCATGGCGGCAGCGGTCACCAGCTCGAACTGACTGGGATGGTCGGACATGGTCTCCGCGGCCTGGCGCACCCGCTCCGTGACAGCGGCCAGATCCTCACCGGGGATGTTGACCCCGTCCACCCGAATCCGCTCGCAGAAATCCTGGAGGTAGGGGGAGGTATAAAGCCCCGTCCGATACCCGGCCCGCCGCAGGATGGCGTCCAGCATGGCGCAGGTGCTGCCCTTGCCGTTGCTGCCGGTGACGTGGACGAATTTCAGCCCCTTCTGGGGATCACCCAGCTTATGGAGCAGCTCCCGGGTTCGATCCAGGCCCAGGCGGGTGGTGCTCCAGGTGTAGTTTTCAATATAGGCGATAGCCTCCTGTGGTGTCATGACGCGCTCCGATCCATAAAGCTCCGCAGCAGCGGAAACAGCACGCCGCCCAGGGCGTTGCCCGCCGTGATGACCAGGATACAGAGGATGGCGCGCCCGTTCCAGACGCCGCCCATCCAGAAATAGAACATGTCGGCCACGCAGTGCTCCGTGCCGCAGAGGATGAACACCATGACGCCAAACAGGAGCGACAGGTATTTCCCCAGCTCGTGGGGGTTGTTCTTGAAGCCCTCCACGGCGATGTAGATGAAGATGTTGCACAGGACGCCCAGGAAGAAGAGGCTCCCCAGACCGTCGTTCAGCTTGGGCTGGCACAGGGCCTGGGCCTTCTCCGCGAGAGCCGGGGCCGCCCGGGTGAGAGAGGCGCACAGGGCGGTGAGGCCCGTACCGGCCAGGTTGCCCAGCCAGATTACCGGCAACACCAGGGCATAGCCTTTATCGTTCTGGAATACGTAGCAGACCTTGCCGGTGAAGAGATTCAGTCCAAACGTGCAGACCGTGAAAAGGCCCACGGTAAAGAGGGCGGCGCCGATTACCCGGTTTTCCACCGACAGAAACACCAGACCGCCCAGGGCGATGCTGATCCCTGCCAGGACGGCGCCCACAAAGGTTTTCAGCGCCTTCACAGCCGTGTCCTCCGGGCTGCCTCCACCACGTGGGAGGCCAGCACGGCGGCAGTGACGCCGCCTACGCCGCCGGGGACGGGGGTGATGGCGTCCACCATGGGCTCGGCCTCCTCAAAGAGCATGTCGCCGCAGAGCTTCTGCTTTTCCTCGTTCCAGCCGATGCCCACGTCGACGACCGTCTGGCCCGGGCGCAGGTATTCGGCGCCCACGCTCTCCATCCGGCCGGAGGCGGCCACAACGATGTCGGCCTCCCGGGTGACGGAGGGCACATCCGCCGTAGCGGTGTGGCAGACGGTGACGGTGGCGCCCGCGTGCATCAGCAGCATGGCCACCGGCCTGCCGATGACCAGCGAGCGGCCGATGACAGCCACACGCTTGCCCCGGGGATCTATGCCGTAGTGCCGCAGGAGCTCCATGACGGCCTGGGCCGTGCAGGGAGGGAAGCCCAGAGCCGTGTTGGTGAACACACCGGCCAGGGAGCCGTCGGTGCAGCCGTCCACGTCCTTCTCCGGGGCCAGGAGCTTCCGGGCCCGTTCACTGTCCAGCTGCCTGGGCAGGGGACGGAACAGCAGAATGCCGTGGACAGAGGCGTCGCGGTTCAGTTCCTCCAGGGCGGCGAAAAAGGTGTCGCTGGCCACATCGGCGGGCAGGATCACGTTCTTCACCGCCACGCCCGTCTGGGCACAGCGCTTCATGGCGCTGCGCTCGTAGCTGAGGTCGTCCTCCCGCGCTCCCACCCGGAGGATGGCCAGAGTGGGGACCACGCCCAGCAGGGACAGAGCGGCCGCTTGGGCGGCTGTTTTTTTGTTGAGGGCGGCCACCACAGGGGCGCCTTTCAGCAAAACGGCCATCAGCAAAACCTCCCGTATACCTCGTTGAAGACCTCCTGGGCCAGGACGCGGTAGCGGTCCAGATCCTCGTCGATATGGGCGTTGACGGCCTCGGCGTAGGAGCGGTCCTTCATCAGCTTGGTGTTGACCTTCACGTTTACCGCGGCGCCGTACAGGGCGCCGGCACACAGAGCCGCGCCGGTGGCCGCGTCGGAGGCCACCAGACGGCTGCCCTTTTCGGCGAACTCCCGCTGCAGCTCGATGGCCTTGCAGCACAGGTCAAAGATCTCCAGCGGGGCCTCGGCGGCGGCGCGGAGACACCGCTCCATGGCGGCGTCCCGGCCGGGGTCGTCCTTGGGGATGGCGTAGGCCCGGCTGAGGGGCTCGAAGGCGTCCGCGTCCTTCTCCACGCACTGGAGCAGCCGGACTCGCAGGTCCTGAGCCCGGGCCATCAGGGCCCGGAGCTGCGGCTCCACGTCGGCGTATTTCTTTTTGCCCACCGTCAGCTCGCCCACCATGTCGGCAAGAGAGGCACCGATGGCGCCCACCAGCGCGCTGGCGCCGCCGCCGCCCGGTACAGGGGCGGGGGAGGCCAGCAGCTCGGTGAATTCCGCAATATTGCTCTGCAGCAGCTTCATATTTCGCTCCTTAGAAGAGACCGGAGATGACGCCGTTTTCGTCCACGTCGATTTTCTCGGCGGCGGGGACGCGGGGCAGGCCCGGCATGGTCATGATGTCGCCGGTGAGGGCCACGATGAAGCCGGCGCCGGCGCTGACCTTCAGGTTGCGCACCGTGACGGTGAAGCCCTTGGGTGCACCCAGCAGGGCGGGATCGTCGGAGAAGGAGTACTGGGTCTTGGCCATGCAGATGGGCAGGTGGCCGCAGCCCAGGGCCTCCAGCTGCCTGGCCTGCTTGACGGCGGCGCCCACCAGCTGTACCCCGTCGGCGTGGTAGATGCGGCGGCAGATGGCGCCCAGCTTCTCCTGAATGGTGCCATCCAGCTCGTAGGAGAAGCGGAAGTCGTTGGGCGCCTCGCACAGGCGGACCACCTCGCCCGCCAGGGCCTTGCCGCCCTCGCCGCCCTTGGCCCACACCTCGCTGAGGGCCACGTTGACGCCCAGCTCGCTGCACTTGGCCTCGACGAGATCCAGCTCGGCCTTGGTGTCCGTGGGGAAGGCGTTGACGGCCACCACGCAGGGCAGGCCGAACACGTTCTTGATGTTGTCCACGTGCTGCAGCAGGTTGGGCAGGCCCTTTTCCAGCGCCTCCAGGTTCTCGTGGTTCAGCTCCGCCTTGGCCACGCCGCCATGGTACTTCAGCGCCCGAACGGTGGCCACGATGACCACGGCGGAGGGGTGGAAGCCGGCCATGCGGCACTTGATGTCCAGGAACTTCTCGGCGCCCAGGTCGGCGGCGAAGCCGGCCTCGGTGACAGCGTAATCCGCCAGCTTCAAGGCCATGCGGGTGGCGGTAATGGAGTTGCAGCCGTGGGCGATGTTGGCAAAGGGGCCGCCGTGGATGAAGGCGGGGGTGCCCTCCAGGGTTTGGACCAGGTTGGGCTTCAGCGCGTCCTTCAGCAATGCCGCCATGGCGCCCTCGGCCTTCAGGTCATGAGCGGTGACGGGCTTGCCGTCGTAGGTGTAGCCCACGATGATGCGGGCCAGGCGGGCTTTCAGATCGGTGATGTCGCTGGCCAGGCACAGGACCGCCATGACCTCGCTGGCCACGGTGATCTCGAAGCCGTCCTCCCGGGGCACGCCCTGGACCTTGCCGCCCAGGCCGTCCACGATGTGGCGCAGCTGCCGGTCGTTCATATCCACCGCGCGCTTCCAGGTGATGGCTTTCGGGTCGATGCCCAGGCTGTTGCCCTGCTGGATGTGGTTGTCCAGCATGGCGGCCAGCAGATTGTTGGCCGCGCCGATGGCATGGAAGTCGCCGGTGAAGTGGAGGTTGATGTCCTCCATGGGCACCACCTGGGCATAGCCGCCGCCGGCGGCGCCGCCCTTGACGCCGAACACGGGGCCAAGGGAGGGCTCACGGAGGGCGACGACGGCGTTCTTGCCGAGCTTCCGCAGGCCGTCCGCCAGGCCCACGCTGGTGGTGGTCTTGCCCTCGCCGGCGGGGGTGGGGGTGATGGCGGTGACCAAGATCAGCTTGCCGTCCGGCTTGTCCGCCATGTCACGCAGCAGCTGATAGTCCACCTTGGCTTTATAGCTGCCGTACTGCTCCAGGTACTTTTCGTCCACGCCGGCCACCCTGGCGATCTCGGTGATCTTCCGTTTTTCGCACGCCTGGGCGATTTCAATGTCGGTCTTGTACTCCATCGTGATACCTCCTCAAGTCGCAGCGGTAATTGCTCCATATCAAATCAATTATATAAGAAAAAGCGGCCTGTTCCAACAGGAAAATAGACAAATTTTCATTGTTTTTGATTATATTTCCTATCTGGTTTTTTGATACTGGTTACGCCGGAGCGAGGGCACCTTCTTGCAATGAGACCGGGGATGTGATATAATCATCACCACGAACAGGAAGAGCTTTCCTGTAAGGAACGCCGGGGAGGACGAGGGATGGATATTTACGAGCAGATCCGCGTGGAGGACTGTCCCTGCTGCGGCGGGGCGGGCCTGCTGGAAGAGGAGAACGGCTGGTGCTGGTATGTGGTGTGCGTGGACTGCGGCGCACAGACGGCTTCCTTTGGCTACAAGACGCCGGCGGAGCGGCTGGATGCTGCCCAGATGGCAGCCCGCATCTGGAACATGGGCAAGGTGATCCGCCCCGATCCGGGCGAATGAGACATATCTGAAGAGTGAGAACGGAAAAATGATGAAAAAGAGTCAGGCGGACATCGCCTATGAGTACATCAAGAACGGCGTGATCTCCAAGCAGTTCTTTCCGGGTAACCGGCTCATCGAGGAGGAGATCGTGCGGGACACCGGCGTGAGCCGCACCTCCGTGCGGACGGCGCTGACCCGCCTCCGCTACGAGGGTATCGTGGAGGGGACGCCCAACCGGGGCATGGTGGTGACCCGGTTCCAGCCCTCCGATATCCGGAGCGTGTTCCACGTGCGCCTGGCCCTGGAGCTGGGAGCCCTGGAGCTGGCGATCCACAACATCACGCCGGCGGTGCTGGAGCGGATGCGCCAGAAGAATGAACAGCTGCGGCGGGTCACGGAGAACTTCAGCATCGGCGAGTTTGTCAAGTACAACCGGGATTTCCACTGGGAGATCGCCCTGGCCTCCCGCAGCCGGTACTACCAGAAATATCTGGACGAGGTCTACAATACCATCGCCGTCTGTCTGCTGTTCTATAACAATACGGTGGATGACCGGCGGTCCCTGCAGTATCACCAGGATCTGATCGACGCCCTGGCGGCAGGAGACCTGGAGGCGGCCAGACAGGCCGTGATCCACGACAACCGGTGCGCCCAGGAGGACTCCGATATCTCCGAATCATGAGTGAATACAGGAACAGGAGCTGTCCCGAGGGACAGCTCCTGTTCTCGCTTTGAGGGGGAATCAAGGAAAAGAAAAGTCAGCTTACCAATAGGGATAGTACTTGTCCCAGCCGCAGCGGCTCACCGTGGGCGGCGTGCTGCTGAACATGCGGTCCACCACCACGTCCACCAGAGTGGGACCGTCCCAGGCCAGGGCCGCCTCCAGAGCGGGGCGGATATCCTCCGGGCGCTCCACCCGGAAGCCCTTGACCCGGAAGCCCTCGGCCATAGTGGCGTAATTGGGCACGTAGACCTGGCCGTCGTCATAGCGGAACTCCGTCAGGATGGAGCGGTTCTCGAAGTATTGCCGCTGCAGGCCCCAGACGGTGCCGTAGGAGGAGTTGTTCACCACGACCCAGGTGATGGGCAGGTGATACTCCGCCGCGGTGGCCAACATGCTGCTGTGGATCAGGAAGCCGCCGTCACCCTCCACGGACACCACCTTGCGCTGGGGATTGCCCACGGCGAAGCCCAGAGCTTGGGCCATGGTGGTGCCGATGAGGCCCATGCCGTAGCCGTAGTAGGCGCTCTTGGGCTTATCATGGCAGTAGTAGTTCCGGGCACAGATGGCCGCGCCGACCTGGACGCCGTCCTTCGGGAAGACCTCCTCCAGCTCCTTGACCAGCCGGTGGGGGTTGATGGGTACGCTGTCGCTGTCACGATACTGGGCCATCTCGGCGAAGTACTCCGCCCGGCCCTTGGCCACAGCCTCCACCGTGCCCCGCCGGAAGGTCTTGCCGCTGGCGCGGATCAGGGCGATCAGCTCCTTCAGGACCTCCTTGGGATCGCCGTGGATGCCCACCTCCAGGGGATAGTTCTTGCCCAGCTCCCGGGGGTCGATGTGGACCTGGATGATCTTGGTCTTCTCCACGTTGTAGGTGTTGCCGATCTCCCAGGCGCCGGTCTCATCCTCGTCGAAGCGGTTGCCCAGGGTGAGGATCACGTCGGCGTTCCAGGCGGCCTCATTGGCGTACTTGTTGCCCCAGCCGCCCACGCGGCCGGCGTAATAGGGGTCGTTGCCGCCGATGATGCCCTGGCCCATGTAGGCCGTTCCCACGGGGGCATCCAGCAGGACCGCCAGCTCCTTGACCTCGTCGCAGGCGTCGGCGATGACGGCGCCCACGCCGCACACCAGCATGGGGTGTTCCGCCTCCATCAGCAGGCGCGCGGCTTTCTCGGTGGCCTGGCGGCTGCCGCGGGGGTGATCCACGATGGCGTGCTCCTTCAGCCGATAGTCGCGCTGGAGCATTTCAAAGGGGATCTGCTTGCTCTGTACGTCCACCGGGACGTCCACCAGCACCACGCCGGTCCGGCCGCTCATGGCGGTGGTATAGGCCCGGGCCAGGGTCATGGGAATCTGCTCCGGGGAGATCACGTGGAATACGCGCTTGGCAAAGCCCCGGTACAGGATGGTCTGGTCGGCATCCTGATGGATATCCATCTCCTCCTCCGCACCGTAGCCCCATTGGGCGGTGGGGATGTCGCCGCAGATCACCAGAACAGGGGTGTTGGACATGGCCTGCTCCACCAGGCCGGGAATCGCCTGCATCATGCCGGGGCCGTTGGTCACCAGCAGGACGCCGGGCTTGCCGGTGGCCTTGAAATAGCCGCCTGCCGCGGAAGCACCGACGGACTCGTCGTGGATGATGTACCCCTTGATGCCGTAGTCGGAATCCGCCTGGTACAATCCGTCACACAGTCCCATGCAGCCGTGTCCGCCCATGCCGAAGACGTCGGTAACGCCCAGCTCGGCCAGACACTTCATCAGAAGGTCGGCGCCTTTATAGTCTCTCATGCGAGTCCTCCTTTGGGTTCGTTTTTGTCACACACGGTCAGATAAAGATACCCACGATCAGGTACAGCACCGCCGCGATGCCCGCGCTGATGAGGGCGTAGGGCAGCTGGGTGCGGAAGTGGCTGACGTTGTCGCAGCCGCTGAAGGCGGAGGCCATGACCGTGGAGTCGGAGATCATGGAGCAGTGGTCGCCCATGATGGCGCCGGACAGCATGGCGGCTACCAGGATCTGCAGGGGAATGACGCTGGCGGCGGACATGGGCACCACGATGGGGATCATGATGGCGAAGGTGCCCCAGGAGCTGCCGGTGGAGAAGGCCATCAGGCTGGCGGTGATGAACACCAGCATGGGCACGATCACGTTGGGCAGGTGAGCAGCGGTGATGGCGGAGATATAAGCGCCGACGCCCAGCTCACTGCACAGAGAGCTCAGGCAGAAGGCGAAGACCAGCAGCATGCCGATGGGGACCATCTCCAGGATACCGTCGCCGCAGGCCTTGACGGCATCCTTGTACTTCATGCCGGCGCCCATGGCCAGCAGGATGGTGACGATGTTGCCGATGAGCATGGCATAGAACACGGAGGTGGAGGTATCGCCGTCGGAGAACACGCCCTTGCCGGTGATCAGCTGGCCGCCGATGACGCAGACGATGATGACCAGGATGGGCAGGACCACCAGCCACGGGGAGGCGGTCTTCTCATTGCCCTCGTCGGCTGCATTATCCAGATCCTTGGCGGGATCATAGGCCTCCTCGACCTTCTTCATGCTGCCCAGGTTCCAGCCCTTCAGGGCCACCAGCAGGGACAGCAGCAGGGCGAAGATGCAGTAGAAGTTGAAGGGCAGCGCCTTGACCATGGTGCCCATGGTGTCAGCCACGCCCAGGCTGGCCAGCAGGCCGATGATGTAGGCGCCCCAGGAGTTCAGGGGCAGGAAGGCGCACATGGGGGAGGCGGTGGAGTCCACCAGATAGGCCACCTTCTCACGGGAGTAGCCGTAGTTCCGGGACAGGGTCTTGCCGATGGTGGCGGTGACGGCCTCGGAGGTGTACTGGTCGAAGAACAGCACCACACCGATCAGCCAGGTCAGGAACTGGGCCTTGCCGGGGGTGGTGACCTTGGCCTTCTTCTGCAGCCACTGGATCAGACCGTGTACGCCGCCGGACACCTGCATCAGCTTGATCATGCCGCCGATGAGGATGGCGAAGAGGATGATCTTCGTGTTCCAGCCGCTGGAGACCACGCCGATCAGCTTGTTGAACGACATGTTGATGGCGCTGAGGGGATTGCCGCCCGTTAGGATCATGCAGCCGGAAAAGATGCCGACGAACATACCCACGAAGATCTTTTTCGTCAGAAGACAGACGATGATCGTCAGAATCGTGGGGATCAGAATAATCCAAGAATCCATAGAAATCCGTCCTTTCTGTTTTTTCTCTCGTCCGATTTGTTGCTTCTTCTATGCTTTATAGCAGCGGGGCGGCTGCCGGAAAGCCGTTACAGGGTGGGGAGGAGTTCCTCCACGTCCGTCCAGGGGCGGTTCTGCTTCAGAGCGGTCTCCTTCAGCGTCAGCTTGCCGTCGATGCAGGTGAGACCGGCGCGCAGATGGCGGTCATCCTTCAGCGCCTGCACGGGGCCCTTGTCAGCGATGGCCAGCAGGAAGGGCAGCGTGGCGGTGGAGAGCAGGATCGACGCGCTGCGGGAGAAGGCGGAGGGGATGTTGTCCACACAGTAGTGGGTGACGCCCTCCTCCACGAATACGGGATCATCGTGGGAGGTGCTGCGGCAGGTCTCCACGGCGCCGTTGTCGTCGCAGGCGATGTCGCAGATCAGGGCGCCCGGCTTCATCAGGCGCAGATCCTCCCGGTAGACGATGTGATCCTTCCGGTCCTTGGGCCACATGATGCAGTTGAACACCACGTCGGACTCCCGGAGGCATTTCTCCAGGTTGATCCGGTTGGAGATCAGGAAGGATACGTTGGCGGGCAGGTGCTTCCGGGCCTCCTCCATGGCCTTCAGGTTCACGTCCAGAATGCGGACGTCGTTGCCGAAGGCGGCGGCCAGTTCGGCGCAGCCCACGCCGGAGACGCCGCAGCCCAGAATGGTGATGACGGGCGTCTCCACGCCTACCAGGTCCGCCAGCAGCGTGCCGTTGCCGCCAAAGACCGCCTGCTTGTGGTGCAGAGCCGCCAGGAAGCCGCCCTTACCGGCCAGCAGGCTCATGGGCTTGAGCAGGGGGAACTTGCCCTCGTCGTCCGTCACGTCCTCATAGGCGAAAGCGGTGGCGCGGCTATCCAGCAGGGCGTCCGTCTCCGCGGGGTGGGCGTTGGAGTGGATATAGGTGAAGAGGATCTTGTCCGGCCCCAGATAGTCGAACTCCTGGGGGAACAGCTCCTTCACCTTGTAAAACAGGTCGGAGCGGCGGTATACCTCCTCTGCCGAGGCGACGATCTCCGCGCCGGCGGCGGCATATTCCTCGTCGGAAAAGCCGCTGCCCGCGCCGGCGTTATGCTCCACCAGGACCTGGTGGCCGTGGCGGACCATCTCCGCCACGGAGGCGGGGACGGCGGCGACCCGATACTCCCGGGGCTTGATCTCCTTCAAGATGCCGATGATCATAGTGAATGCTCCCTTCGTTGTTGCATGCATAATTGTATGCAATTCTATATTACGATACCATTATAAAGTCATTTGTCAAAACTGTCAATTCTTTTCGTAAAATCCGACATACGATTAGGAAATATAGCGAAAAGAGGCGGGTCTCTTTGTCTGATATATACAATTATGTATGCAGCTATTGACTTTTCGCCCCTGGCTGGTGGATAATCATGGAAGATGATAAACGGGAGGAGAGGAAAATATGGCTCATGAGGCGCCGAAGATCGCAATCCTTCGATGGGAGTCCGGCCATGTGCCGGAGGGTTTGCTGCAGTTGGAGCGGATGGCGGGAAACAGCACCAACCCCGCGTCCTATCCGTTTCCGGTGCGGCTGGTGGAGGTAAAGGGCGCTAACGCGGAGACGGTCATCATTCATCCCAGCAGGGAGGTGCTGGACCGCATGATCCGGCTGGTCAAGGAGATGGAGCAGGAGGGGGTCCGGGCGGTGACCACCAGCTGCGGCTTCAACGCCATTTTCCAGAAGGAGCTGGCAGACGCGGTGGATATCCCGGTCTTTACGTCCTCGCTTCTGCAGGTGCCCTTTGCCCAGGCCATCATCGGCCGGAACCACTCCGTGGGGATCATTACGGCCAACAAGGCCGCCTTGACGCGGGAGCATCTACGGGCCTGCAACATCACCGACGATATGAATGTCTACGTCCAGGGGCTGGAAAACTGCCGGGAGTGGAGCAAGATCTTTGAGCGGCCGGAGGAGGCTTTCGACATGGAGGCGGTCTCTCTGGAGATCATGGGCGCCGTGGCGGAGGGGATCAGGGCCCACCCGGACACGGGGCTGATCCTGCTGGAATGCACCGATCTGCCGCCCTATGCCCAGCGAATCCGGGAGGAATTCGATATACCGGTGCTGGACATCAACTCCCTGGTGGGCTATGTGGCCATTTCTCTGGGGGCCATGAAACTGTACAACTGAAATTACATGGCAAAAGAAGCACCGCGGTGTTCCCGGAGGAGCGCCGCGGTGTCTTATCATATCCATTACAAAAAAGTTATAAAAGGTATACGCTATCCGAACAGAATGTTGTAGTAGTCCGTATCCAGGACGTTTTTGGAGAAGGCGAACTTGTTGTAGGCGAGCCGCTTCATGGCGGCCACGTAGTCGTCATCTACCTCGCTTTCGTGGCCGGGGAAGACGGTGAGCGTGCCGGTGGTCATGTTGTAGGAGGCCTTGTCGGTCAGCCAGCTGTAGTCCACGAACATCACAAAGGGGGCGGCGTCAGAGAAGACGTCGCGGCCCGCCAGCAGGCGGGAGTCGAAGGGGAAGCCCATCAGGTTGGAGAGAGTGGGGAGGATATCCAGGCTGTAGACCGGAGTATCCACCACAATGGGCTCCTCGTCCTCCAGGCAGCCGCTCCAGATGATCAGGGCGCTGTGGTCCCGCTCCCAGGGGGTGCTCCAGTCGAAGCCGTAGAGCTCGTCCAGGGCGGTGGAATACTCGGGGGAGGACTCCAGCTCCAGACCGTAGGGATAGTGGTCCGTACCCAGGACGATCACCGTGTCATCCGCGATCCCGGCCGACTCCAGCCGATCGAGCAGGTAGGTCATGGCGGCCTCCAGCTCCAGGTTGCAGGCGATATAGGCCTTGACGCCCTCGCAGGCGTCCAGATCCGCTACCTCGTCATGGTGCTTGGCGGACATATAGTTGCCGAACCAGTTATAATTGGCGTGGCCGCTGACGGTCATATAGTAGATGCTGAAGGGCTGGTGATCGATGTACTCGTCCACCGTGGCCTCCATCAGCTCCAGGTCGCTCTCCGGCCACTGCCAGGTGATCCGGTCCTCCAGACCGTTGCCGTAGCCTGTGTACTTGTCGTAGCCCAAATTCTCGTGGGTCAGCTCCCGGCTGTAATAGTCGAAGCTGTGGGCATGGTAGGCGCGGCTGAAGTAGCCCAGACGCCGCAGCTGGTTGCCGGCGGTATAGTACATGTTGTTGTCGGCGGTCTCCAGGATGCTGTCCACGGCATAAGCCGGCACCAGACCCGTCAGATTGGAGAACTCACCGGTAGAGGTGCTGCCGCCCCAGATGGGCTGGTAATAGTCGGTAAAGTTGATTCCCTTGGTGTACAGGCGATACAGCGTAGGGGTCAGCTGGGGACTGATCAACTCCTTGCTGAAGGCCTCGGCGGTGATGAAGATCAGGTTCTTGCCGGCAAACAGGCCGGTGTACTCGTTTTTGCGGGAGGGGGCAAGGGAGGCCACGTAGGCATGGGTATCGGCCAAGACGGAGTTGGGCGCCGTTTGGCTCAAGGCGGCGAAGTCAATGTCCACGGAGTTGTAGCCGTAATCGACAGGGGTGACGTCCCCCGGGTTGACAACGGGGTCGTCCGGCGGCGTCTCGTCGCCCGGCTCCGGCTGGGGGAGATTCTCGAAATCGAAGCTGGAGGAATAGGGATTGCCGAAGATAAGGTACCGCAGATCCAGCCGGCTGCTGGCGCCCAGACCGAAGGAGGCGGTGGCAGAGCTGAACTCATAGTGGGTGGTGTAGCGCTCCCGGGCCGTCTGGTTCAACTGCACAAGGCCGCGGCCCAGCAGGAAGAACACCACGACGGCCAGCGCGGCTGTCAGCCGTACCGGCCCGCTGCCGGCGGGAGGCAGATATCCGCGCCGGCGAAGAAGGATCAGCGCTGCCGGGGGAAGGAAGAGGAGCAGGACCATCCAGAAGCCCCGCAGCACCAGGCGGACGATGACGTCGAAGAAGTCGGTGATAACGCCCTTGGTACCGGCCAGAATGGAGCCGATGGACATATAGTGGGAGAAAAAGACCTTGCAGAAGTACTCAATGCCGAAGAATATGGCAATTAAGAACAGGATGACGGTCAAGATGATCGTATTGGCCCGATTATCCAGACACAGAGAACAGAGAAGAAAGATCACAGCGGCAGCGGGTACGCTGAATACGGCGGCATACAGCAGCGCGGAGAGGGAGAGAGGCGCCCGGCTGCCGATCATAAGGAGCAGCTCATCATAGAACAGTGCGCCCCAGAGGAAGAGGGGAAGAGCGAGAGGACGCAGAAGACGCGTACGCTTGACTTGTTTCTCTTCAACGATCAGCCGACTCATGGGTCCTCCAATCTCCGCCGCACTGCCGCGCCAGGCGGCGGAAAACTATCTACTTAACTATTGATTATAGCACATATTGTCGAAAAGGGTAGAAAAAACGCGATGTTTTTCCAAAAAATTGAATTTCAGATCTGCAAATCGCGCAAAAAAAAGAGAGCCCGGAGGGCTCTCTTGCTTCAATCGATAATACCGTACTTTCGCAGCAGAGCGATGCGCGCTTTGCCGATCCGGATGCTTTGCGCCGGATGGACGCTCTGGCCGCCCTTCTTCCTGGTAAGATAGCCCCAGGCCCGCTGGCCCCAGGCCACCGGCAGCAGCACCGGATAACGGCGCAGGTAGGGGAAGTGACCGGACATGCTGCGCAGAGGCAGAAATACGGAGCGCAGCACGCCGCCCCGGCGTTTGCCGGTGCGGTCGGCCGCCACGGCGTCCAGCGTCAAGGTGCTGCTGTGGAGCCGGTCGATATCCGCGGTACCGTACAGGCCGCCGGTGAGGATATCCTCCAGCAGGTCCGTCTCGTCCGCCTCGATCCCGGCAAAAGAGGGAGGCATATCGAAGCCCAAATAGCGTTGGGCGATACGGAACATGGCCGCGGAGAAGCGGTCAATCCGCACGCTATGGCAGGCGCTGAGGATATGGTCCCAGTTCATCTCCCCGTCATAGGCGGCGGTAAACATAGCTGCGTCGCAAATCTGACGGATGCCGATGCCGCCGTGAAGGAGGTGCTTGTAGGCATGGCAGATGAGGTAGAGCAGGTGATCCGTCGGCGCCAGGGTACGGACAGGAACATCCTCGATCTGCACGGTGACCGTGCGGTCCAGGGCGCCAGTAAAGAGGGCGTTGCAAGCCCCATAGGCCTCGGAGTCAGGAGGAAACGGGGTGGTGTGCAGTTCAATATAGGTGGGGGAGTTCTCCTTATGATAGCTCAACTCACGGGCGGCGGAGATATCCGCTGCCGGGTCGTCGGCAGACAGCCCCTGAACCAGAAGAAAGCGGTGATAGGCAGCATACTCCTCCGGCCGGACCAGAAGATCCTCGTCTACGGAGGGACGGAGCATGGGAAGCGGGTAGAGGCTGCGAAGCACGACACCCTTGATTACCACGGGGTCAAGGCCGGAAGAGTGCGCATCCAGCAGGAGCGTCAGGAGTTCGTTGGTCTGGGTGATCTGACGTGTGGCGCTCTGCAGGGCCTGGGTTCGATATTCTTCCCGTACGGACCGATCCAAGAGCCTGAAAGAGGGGCAGCGATAGACGGCCTCATAGACCAGGGGCAGGAGCTCCTGCTCGCGGGAACGCCGGAGAAGGGCAGCCCACTCATCTGCCGCCAGGGACGGATCGTCTGCCAGCGGCTTGCCGCGGAGTCCGACCCGGATGGCGTTCAGCAGCGCCGTATCGGTACGTGTCATGTGGCATCATCCTCCGACGAGATGAGGTAGCCCTCCTGCGCGAGGGTGGAAAACATCTCCTCGAAGCGGCGATCCACCTCATCTTCGGGCTTGCGGAACAGTTTGGCAAAAGAGGCGACGACCTCCCGGTCGGTCCGCCCCTTTTCCATGAGGGTCCAGCAGGCGGCCCAGAGGCGGGGAAGCGGACGGACACGGGGAAACTCGGACCAGAGAGGACGGGTGGCGACCAGAAGATGGGCATCGCAGATGTTCAGCAGCACAAAGCCGGGCCGGATCTTATATGCCATTTTCGAACACCTCCCGCATCGTTTGGTACAGCAGTTTTGTGGAATCAGGAATATCCCGGCTGGTCAGAAGCCAGGAGGGGCAGCTGCGGAGGATATGCTGCGCAACAGATCCGGCGCGCTGGATCGTCTCTGAGCTTCGGAAATCCTGGAAGACACCGAGGAGGGCATAGGGGGCGGCGGCACGGGGGGAGATCGCCTGAACAGAGTTCTCATCGCCGCGGCGGAGAAAGAAAATTCCACCCAGCGGCGCGGCGCCGGCGCCGCGAAGACCCTCCTTGCCATTCCAGGGAGATGGATGAACGACTACGCTGCCGTCGTCGAGACATTCGAGGACCGGCTTGTCTCCGTTGATCACCGCGGCCTCGTCGGGACAGAAGCCAAGCAGCGTTTGAGTCTGGGTGGATTTGCCCGTACCGCTGCCGCCGGCTATCAGCCACGCCCTGTCGCGCCAGCGAACAGCGGCTGCATGGAACAGGCAGTGCTGATAATGAAACAGGTATTGCGAGGCCTGCTGGCAGAGGAGGCAGAACTCAGCAAAAGCATCGATCGCATTGCCGGCAGCAGCCCAATCCCTGAACTCCTGGGAAGAGACAGAGACGAGAGGGCGTCCGGCCTCGAATACGGCGGGCTCCGGCTCGACCAGACAGCGCTTGAAGTAGAGGGCGGTCTCGGGATAGTGCAGGGCGAGGGGCAGGACGATATTGCCGAGGCGCAAAGCGCACGTTTTCACAACAGGATATTCCGTTTCCATCGCTGCCTCCTTCCCAATAAGGTGCGAAAAAATGGCATAGAATCTTTTCAGACTCTATGCCATTTTTTTCAAAGATGAAATCAATTGTAGGCGACAACCTCAGCGGACCAGAACACAGGAGAAGGATCGGAATCCAGCAGAGTCCACCAGGAGTCATCGAAACCGTCATCCTCTTCATGGTCATACAGGTAATCCTGCGCGGCAGCTCTCGCGGCGGCGAAGTCAGCCTGCTTCCAGCCTACAACCTCATCATCGCCGAAGAGATACGTAGTAAGGTCGATGCCGCAGAAAGCGAAGAGCGCGTCCCATGCTTCATCATAGGGGATATACATGTATTTATTGTTGTAAGGCATCCTTTTCACATCCTTTCCGTTTATCCGACTGTAAAGCCTTGGTCTTCATTGTACTCGAGGACCAATTCATCGACAGCCTCATCATCAGGGGCGTCTTCCAGATCCTCCCCGCCATCCGGGTCAACGGTTTCCGCATCGCCCGGCTCGACGCCGGGGGAAGAATGATCCGCATCATCCGGGGAAAGAGAACCGGCGGGATCAGAAACGGGGGAGACGATATCTTCGCCTTGATGTCGGCTGAGGCGGGGCAACACGAAGATTCCCCCGAGAATCAGTACAGCAACAAGAGCAAATAGAACAAATGAAGACTTTTTCATGCCATCATTCCTTTTCCCTCCCGTGAGGGATCAGAGTCCCTCACGGGAGGATGCAGGTGAATTACGCTTGCGGGGATCAGCTAATTTCCTTGAGGTCGGAGCTGATGCTCAGCTCACGGCTCTGGAGGCTCTCGACCGTAACATTGTCAACGGTCAGCCAGAAGGGCCGCACGGTGAGCTTGGCGCCGGCTTCGACGAAGCTGGTCGCATCGGAAACGGTCAGGTAGTCGTCCGCAGACATGCCGGGGAAGAGTTCCGTGGCGTCGAAGGTATGGGTGTAATCCGAGCCATGCTGCGAGAGGGTGTAGGTCTTGGTGAAGATGCCGTAGACGGTGTCGCTGCCCACCTTGACGCCGCCCTTGCGGTAGATGCTGGTGTCGGTGACGGACAGGAGGCTCAGGTTGGAGATCTCGCCCGCACCGTACTCCTCGTTGATGGTGATGTACTTGGGAGAGGCCAGGTAGGTGGTGGGTACTTCCTTCACGTAGATGACGGTGCCGGCCTGGAGCTCGGTGGTCCAGGGAGTGGCGCTCCGGGCGGCCTTGGCGCGGGTCCAGTAGCTGTCGGCCACGGAGCCGGTGGCGACGTCGCCGGCCTTGAAGGTCAGGCCGTCAGCCGCGGCATCGTGAGCGGCGTACAGGGCATAGCCGCCATAGTAGAAGGAGGTGTAGGCGCTGTTCTCGGTGTCGTAGCCGGTGGTCACCTTGAAGCGGTTCTCCACGCTGAAGCCGGCGACGGGGACGGTCTCGAACTGAGCGGCGGCAGCAGTGTCGCCCTCGGCATTGGTGCCGGCAGCGGCCTCAACGCCGGAGTGGCAGATGTAGAAGACCTCTTCCCACTGGGCGTACAGGCTGTTGGGGATGCCGTTGCTGGCGAGCTCCTTCTCGTCGACGCCGATCTCGGCGCCCAGGGTGAAGGCGGTACCGGAGCCGTCGGGCTGGGTGTTCCAGCCGGTGAGGCGGTAGCCGCGGCCCCAGACCTTCGTACCGTCAGCCAGCTCAATGCCGCGCTCCACGGTGGAGCCGCTGAGGATCTGGAGAGCCTCGTTGATCTGCAGATCCTTGATGGTGTAGGAGCCGTCCTCGTTCTTGACCAGCGTGGGATTGTAGGTGCTGCTGTCGCCGCCGCGGGTCTTCAGTGCGTCGATGAGGTCGTTGATCTCCTCCTCGGCGTCGTCGGTGAACTGGCCGTCATTGGGATAGTAGGTCAGGTCGATGACGTTGATGGGCGTGGTGGCGACGGGCTCCAGCACGGGGTAGATGTGGACGGTCTTGTTGTCGTCAGAGAGGGAAGCCAGGACCTGGAACACGTCGCCGGGATCGTACATCTTGCCGTTGTACCACCAGCCGACGAAGTTGTAGCCGGCGGGGACGACGCCCATCTTATCCATGATGGCGGAGTCGGACTGGTCGGCGTACTTGGCGGTGTCGCTGGGGGAGTTGGCGCCGGTGACGCGCTGGCCGGCCAGATCGTGATCTTCCGGATAGTTCAGCGGGTTGCCGCTGGCGTCCACAGCCTCCACAGAGTAGTGCACGCTGTACTCGCCGGTACGGCGCCACTGGGCCTGGATGATGGTGTCGCGGGTGATGGCGGTGCCGGTCTTGAAGGGCTTCATGTTCTCCACGCCGTCGGTGATATCGTACCAGCCGATGAGGGCGTAGGCGTCAGCCTCGTAGGAGTACTTCTTGGTGGTGTTCAGCCACTGCTGGGCCTCGGAGCCGCTGTGGGGGTTGCCCCGGCCATCGACCCAGTCGTCGGGGACGGTGTTCTTGGTGTAGTAGGCGGTACGGGGGTTGGAGGCCATGTAGGCGTAGTTCCAGATGTCCTCCCGGCGGGCGGTCTCGAACTCATCGTAGTAGTAGAAGTAAGCGTCGCCGCTGCCCTTGTAGTCGATGAAGTTGCGCTCGATGTTGTCGTAGGTATAGGTGTCGTCCTGGCCGTAGAGGACCCAGCGCCAGGTGGCCTGGTTGGTCTGAAGCTGGCCGCCGTTGGGATCGATCTTGATGTAGAAGTAGATGGGGGTCTTGCCGGCATAAACCTTGGTGCCGTTCAGAGGCATGGTCTCCTCATCAAACTTGAACTCCACGGTGCAGTTGCGGTCCTTGTACCACTTGCCGTCCCACTCCCAGCCGGGCTCGCCCAGGTCCACGTTGGCGGTGTCGGCGGGCTTGGCGCCGGAGAGGGAGGCGCCGTACGGAAGAGTCTGAGCGGTGAGCACCTCGGCCTCATTCAGGGGGTTCAGGTACTTGACCTGGTACTTCTCACGCTCGTAACGGATATGCAGGGTGTTGTTGAGAGTAACGGACGCGGGGGTGTAGGTGTGGGTGCCGTCAGCATTCGTCGTGCTGTTGACGGTCGTATAGGTTCCGCTTGCGCTGCTGTTGAGCCGATAGCCAACCACCTTGAAGCCCTCGTATTTGTCGGTGAAGCTGAAAGTGGCGCCATTGACACCAACCGCCGTGGCAGTAGCGGTAGTCGGATAGGAGGTGCCATTCGTGTTCTGCAGGTAGAACCTGACATCTTCCAGATTGCTGCGGGCAACCTTAAATATACGGATTTCTTCCTTCGTAGTATCATACGTGGGAAGGTCAAGCTTGAACTGGCCTAAAAGAGAGATTCCTTCGTAGACACCACCGCTTTGCGCTGACGTACCGCCGGTATAGGAATCGTTGTAGTAGCGCCAGACGTAGCCAGTGCCGGGAGAGGGCCAGTCATGGGTATAACCGGCCTGCGCCCAGGTCTGACCGTACAGGCCGGTGTAGGTATCCGCATAGGAGGAGTTGGTCCAGTTGCCGCTGTTGTACGCAACGGGAGGCGTGTATCTGTAGTTATAGGTGCTATAGCTTCCGGCGGTCTTGTAGAAGCGCATGGTGATGAGCTTCCGGGTGAAGTACACGTTCAAGATGGAGGAGCCGTCGGGGGCGATGCCGGTGATGGGGTCGCCCTTGCTGTCCACCAGCTTGTAGGTATTGTAGTTGAAGCCAACATCAGCCTTCTGCTGGGCGGTGGTGGGGGTGGGGGCAGAGCCGGTGGTGGCGCTGATGGGAGTGGTCTGGCCGGCGTAGTCATACTTGATGGCGTCGCCGGTGGCAGTCTTGCTGTCGCTGACGCTCTGCTTCCAGTAGACCACCACGTAGGTGGTATTGCCGCCCTTCCAGTGACCGTACAGCACCACCTCGCCGCGGTCGTTCACATAGTCGGCCAGGTTGGCGAAGGAGGTGTTGAAGTTGAACTTGTTGGCGGTGTCGGTATCGGCAGCGGTGTAGTCCTCGTCGGGCACGGTATACCAGCCGTCGAAGGCGTAGCCGGTCATGGTGGGGTCCTCAGGCTCGGCGGCGGCAGCGGTGGCGCTGTCAGCGGGGAGGAAGAAGGACTCCACATACTTGGCACCCATACCGGTACCGGCGGAGACGAAGACCACCCAGACGCCGGTATAGTAGACGGGATAGACGTCGGTATCCTCGGTGAACTCCACCACGCCGTTATTCAGCAGGGGACGGCTGTTGGGCGTGTCGCCGTTCTCCTCACTGGCGTCAGAGCCGGGAGTGAGGGACCAGCCCATGAACTTCAGGGTGGTCTTGGGAGCCGGGACGGTGACGTCCGTCATGTTCATGGAGGCCTTGCCGGTGCTCTCGTTGACGGCCAGCTGCTTGCGCTCCAGAACGACCTTGCCGGCGGCGTACTGCCAGAAGGTCACGTAGATGACGCTGCCGTAGTGGGCCTTGATGGTGATCTCCTTGTTCTCGGTGACGGTGAAGGCCTGGTCAAAGTCCACCATGTCGCCGTAGGTGCCGTCATCGTTCAGGTAGTACCAGCCGTTGAAGGCGTTGTTGTTGTACAGGCCGGGCATGGGCACTTCCTGGAGCTTCTCACCGTTCTTCACGATCTGGAAGTCCACCAGCTGGTCGGCCTTATCCTTGAAGTAGTAGGGATTGCCGGCGCCGTCCACGAACTTGAAGGTGTAACGGTAGGTCTCGGTAGGACCGTCCACCACGGCGTAAACGGAGAACTTGTCGGCATCGAAGACCACGGAGTTGCCGTCCACGGTGAAGCCGTCCACGGGCTCGACCACGGTGCCGGCCTCCAGCTCCTCAGCGGAAGCGTCCAGGTGGATCACGGAGAGATTCTCCATCCCGGCCAGCTCGGCAGAGGTCATGGTCACGGTGACGTCTCCGCTGGGCTGGACCTCCTCACCGTTCTTGTAGAAGGTGATGTCCGCCGCGGCCAGGACGAAACCGTTCAGGTTCTCGTCATTGTCCACCGCGGCCTGCACCGCCTCCACAGGTACGAGGGAAACGGCCATGTCGGTGCCGTTGGGCAGGGCGCCACGAGGGGCGCTCACGGAAACGGTCAGGTCGCCGACCGTCCTGGTGAGCTCAACGGCAGGGGATACAGGTTGGTCGATATCACCAACCTCTTCAACGGGCTCCAGTTCATCACGGGCGCCCAGTTCCTTGCCGCCAACATCGATCTTTCCGAGCCCTTCGGCCATCGCCGAAACGGGCAGCAGAGAGAACGCCATGACGAGAGCAAGGATCAGGGAAAGGATCTTCGCGCTGCGCTTAGTCTTCAATGCACTCTCCTCCTTGTTATGGTTTAATACCCCGCGGAAATGAAGAGCAGATTTCCCGCGGAATAAGGTATACAGGGCATAGTACTCCCTATTCAGTGGTATTGTACAACAGGCGGGGCGGGATGTCAACCGGAAACGTATAATAAATATGTGAAAGATGGGCGAAATTTCAATGAGGTTTTCGTGGGATTTGTATATAAGCAGGAAATATATGGAAAAAGAAGGGAAAAACAGGGTTTCGCGGAGGGGCGGATCGGGTTGACGGCAGGGCGACGGGGCGGGGATACGGAGGGGCAGTTCGAGGGGGTGGGAGAGGGCGGATTTTCGTACACCATAAATGGGATAAATGGGGGGGGTAGTAGACGATATATAGATATATATAATTAGTATATAATGGGAACAATTGAGCGAAACGCGGCGAAATCTTTCTGTCACAAATTACGAAATCAGGAATGGTTTGCCAGGGAAAATAAGGGGTATTTACGGTTGCATTTTATTATCTCATATAGTATAATCATAAACTGATGAAAACTGTGAACGAAAAAAAAGACACCGGGGCGTTCTTCGCTTCCCTTCATACGCTGCTGCAGAAATGGCAGGACGGAACCTTTGGCGAGATCCTGGACGATTGGCGCTGGATCTTTACCTATACCAAGCGCCATAAGTTCGCCGTCCTGTTTTACACCGTGCTGGGTATCCTGAGCACCACCATGGGGCTGGTTGCCAGCGTGGCGGGGAAGTACCTGATCGATATCATTACCGGTTATCAGACAAGCAAGCTGGGGCTGCTCATCGCAATCATGCTGGGCAGCGCCGGCTTCAGCCTGCTCTTTTCCAGCCTCATCAGCCGGCTGTCCGCCCGGATCGGCATCTTTATCAACAACGATATCCAGGCCGATATCTTCGACCAGATCATCGACGTGGAGTGGAAATCCATCAACGAGTACAGCAGCGGCGACCTGCTCAACCGCTTCAACAGCGACGTCAATACCGTCAGCAAAAACGCCATCAGCTGGCTGCCCTCCATCGTCATCGCGATCTATAACTTCATCGCGACCTTCGCCCTGATCTGGCACTACAACAGGGTCATGTCCCTGCTGGCCTTCGCCAGCGCGCCGGTCATGCTGCTGATGAGCAAGTATCTCATCCGCAAGCAGCGGGAATACGCCAAAAAGGTCAAGGAGACCGGCAGCCAGATGATGGGCTTCGAGGTGGAGACGTTTTTCAACTTCGATACGATCAAGTCCTTCGGCATCATGGAGTCGTACAGCCGGAAGCTCCGGACCTGGCAGAAAAAGCTCAAGGAAATCAGCCTGGAATACAACATGTTTACCATCCGGACCAATGTGCTGATGTCCGTGATGGGACTCATCGTCCGGTACGCCGCCTTTGGGTACTGTCTGTTCCTCCTTTGGAGCCATCAGATCACCTACGGCACCATGACGCTGTTTCTGGAGCAGCGCGGACGCCTCTCCAGCGCCTTTAACAGCGTGGTGGGCATCATCCCGTCGTTTCTGTCCAGCTCCGTGTCGGCACACCGTATCCGGGAGCTGATCGAGCTGCCGCGGGAAAAGCATATCCCGGAGAGCGCTGAGCTCAAGGAGCTGATCGCCGACGGCTTCGAGGTGCGGATGGACGGCGTGACCTTCTCCTACGTGGAGGACAAGCAGGTCATCACGGGAGCCTCCTTCAAGGCGTCCCCCGGCGAGATCGTCGCGCTGGTCGGCCCCTCCGGCGAAGGGAAGACCACCATGATCCGGCTGATGCTGGGACTGGTCAGACCCGACAGAGGGGCGGCTTTCCTCCGGGCCGGGAGCGGCGGGGAGGTGGAGATCAACGCGGATACCCGCTTTCTTTTCTCTTACGTGCCGCAGGGCAATACCATCCTCTCCGGTACGGTGGCGGAGAACATGCGTCTGGTGAAGGAGGACGCCACCGACGAGGAGATCATCGAGGCGCTGAAAACCGCATGCGCCTGGGAGTTTATCTCCCAGCACCCTGACGGGATCAACCGGAAGGCCGGAGAAAGAGGCAAGGGCTTCTCCGAGGGACAGGCGCAGCGCCTGGCTATCGCCCGGGCGGTCCTGCGCGACGCACCGATCATCCTGCTGGATGAGGCGACGTCCGCCCTTGACGTCACCACAGAGCGGCAGGTACTTCGCAACATCATGCAGCGGCAGCCGAACAAGACGATCATCGTTACGACACACCGGCCCACGGTCATCAATCTGTGCCAGCGGGTCTACCGCGTGGGCAGCTGCGCCGTGGAGGAACTGAATGAAGAGGAATCAGCCCGCGCGGCAATGGATTTCTGAGAGATTGGCGCCATGATAGATATTCATACGCATGTGATACCCGGGATCGACGACGGCGCGGACAGCATGGATATGGCGCTGGAGATGCTGGCGATCGCGGAGGAGACCGGCGTCAGGGTCCTGGTAACGACTCCGCACTGCAATATACCGGGAGAATACGACAATTACGTATCCGCGGAGCTGGATGGCATGTGGAGCCGTCTGGCGGACACGGCAAAGAACGCCGGGATCGGCGTGAAGCTCTGCCGGGGAATGGAGATCTTCGCCACGGAGGAGCTTCCGGAGCTGCTGACGCAGAGACGGGTCTGGACCCTCAACCGAACGGCGTATTTCCTCACGGAATTCGATTTCGGCGAGGACCCCGACTTCTGCCGGAGCGTTCTTCGCAAATGCGCCGGACTCGGTTTCCGCCCGGTCATAGCCCATCCGGAGCGCTATTATTTCGTTCAGGAGGATCCGGCGATCGCTTATGAGTGGTGCCGGGCCGGGTACGGACTGCAGCTGAACAAGGGGAGTCTCCTGGGCAGCTTTGGCCGGGGCAGCGAGATTACCGCCAGGCTGCTGATGGAACACGGACTGACGGCCTGCGTGGCCAGCGACGCGCACAGCGCGTCCGTCAGAAACACGGACATGGGAGGCATTCGGGAATATCTGACAGAGGAATACGGCCGGGATTACGCCCGGCTGGTGCTGGAGGAGAACCCGCTTCGTATATTGACAGGAAAGGAACTGCTGGGTTATGAGCCGATCCCGTTTGACTGATCAGAAGACCTACCGTCAAGGGAGGATTGCACGATGAGACAACTTCGAATCATTTTGTTGGCTTTTTTTGTTGTGGTGGCCGCGGTTTTCGGCGTTTCCTACATTCGGGAGAAGCTGAGCAACGATGAAAAAGCACCGGTCATTCACGCCGAAACCGACACCATAGAGGTCCCTATGACCGCAACCGATGAGGACCTGCTGGTGGGTATGACGGCGCAGGACAATCTGGACGGCGATGTGACAGACACGCTGCGGGTAGTCTCCAGAAGCAAATTTGTCGCGAAGTCCACGGTGATTGTGAACTACGCGGCCTTTGACAACAACAACAATGTGGGCGTCTACTCCCGCAAGGTCATCTATACGGATTACGTTTCCCCGCGGTTTCACCTGATAAAGCCGATGCGCTTTATCACGGGCAGTTCCGCTACTGATTTTCTGGAGAATGTTACGGCGGAGGATTGCCTGGACGGGAATATCACCAGACAGGTGAAAATCAGCACAGGTGACAGGTGGGCCGTCAGCGAAACCGCGAAGGAGCAGGTTGTGGACCTGCAGGTGACCAACAGCGCCGGCGATACCTCCGAGCTGGAGCTGGTGGTGCGCCTGGAGGACTTTACCACCTACAACGAGCAGTCTCCGGCATTGAGTGAATACCTGATTTACGTGAAACAGGGAGGCTCTGTTGACTGGCAGTCGCTATTGACCGGAGTCTGGAACGGGGGTAAGATCCGGGCTCTTGAGGAGACAAAGTACACCAGCAGCAACGTAGTGGTGAAGCAGGATAACCTGGATCTGAACACGCCGGGAGTGTACAGGGTCATATACGAGCTGTATGACACCTATGACGAATGGTACGAAGAGGTTTACGATTATCTGGGCGAGACGACGCTGTTTGTCGTGGTGGAGGAGTAAGAGGGGTATATGGAAAAGAAACAAAATACATCCTCCATCCTGGAGCAAATGGATCTGTACAGCATCATCCGCGACGTGATCCGGAATCTGTGGGTAATTCTGCTGGCGGCCCTGGCGGTTGGCCTGATCGTCTATATGAGCATTCACGCCAAATCCCAGACCACATATACGACAAAAGCGACCTTTGTCGTGACCGCGCGTACATCCGGGAATTACACCTCAACCAATCTTTCCACGTCCACCGGCCTGGCTGAAAACATTGCAAGCCTTCTCAACAGCAATCTCATGAAGAAGATGGTCTGCAAGGACCTGGAGATGGAGACGTTTGAAGCCTCTGCATCGGCCGGCGTGGTAAAGGGTACCAATTTGATGACACTGAGCGTGACCGCGGAAACGCCCTATGGCGCTTACCGGGTCATCCGGTCCATTATGAACAACATCAACAATCTGACGGGCTATGTCTCCGGCGAAGCAGTTCTAAGCGTATTGCAGGAGCCTCAGGTACCCACCAAGGCGGACGCCCATATCCCCGCGCGGGCCAGGACCACCAAAGCGTGCATCCTTGCGGCCTGCGCGTTTGCCGCCGCTTTCGTGTGGCTCTCCTTCCGGAAGGAGACGATCCGCACCGAAAGAGATATCGAGACAAAGCTGGAGGCAAAACCCATCGGTATCGTCTACGCCGATGGGGACAGAAACCCGCTGCGGGATCTCTGGAACCGGTATGTGAGAAAGAAACAGACGAAGCTGTTGGTGACGGAGCTGGCGGCAAAGTTCGACTTCGTCGAGCACTACAAGAAGATTTCCGCCAATATTGCCGGACAGGCGCAGAAGAGCGGAGCAAAGGTCATTTTGGTGACCAGTGTGAGGGAACACGAGGGAAAATCCACCGTCTCGGCGAACATCGCCCTGTCCCTTGCCCGGCAGTCCCATCAGGTTCTCCTGATCGACGGGGACATGCGCCGCCCGACACAGCAGAGCCTGTTCCTGGAGCAGAACGAAGAACTGAAAACTACACTGGGAGACTTGCTGCTGGGAAAGACGAATCTGACAGACGCGCTGCGGTATGACGAGAAACGGGGCATCTATCTGCTGCTGAATGAGCATAACTACTCCAATTCTACGGATATCGTTTCTTCGGAGAATATGGCGCGCCTTCTGGAGGTTGTTCGCAAGGCCTTCGACTATGTCATCATCGACTCCCCGCCCATGGCATTGATGGCCGATGCCGAGGTATTGGCCGACCGATCTGATTTAAGTATTCTGGTCGTCAACTATGACCTGGTGACGGCTCCGGATCTGAACGATGCCATTGACTCCCTGCGAGACTGCCGCGGTGAGTTTGCGGGATGTATCCTCAACAACGTGCACACGCTGCCCGGCGAGCGCCGTGCCGTGGTGGGCTCCGGAGGTTACGGACGGTACGGACATTACGGCAGGTACGGAAAGTACGGCAAGTACGGAAGCTATGGTCAATACGGCCAGTATGGACACTACGTCAAGGACGGCGAGAGCAGTGCCAAATGATCCTGAAGAACAGAGGGACACAGAATGAACGAGACGACAACCTACAATAATCAGGAGCTGCAGGAGCTCGACGTGATCGCCCTGCTGCGGGTGTTTCTTCGGAGTCTGCGGAGACTGTGGATCCTGGTCCTGGTGCTGACACTGGGCCTGACTGCCTTGTCTTACTACCACACAAGCACCAGCTATGCCCCGAAGTATGTGGCGGATGCTACCGTCTCCGTAGAAGTGGTCAACGGGAGCGGCAGCTCCAACAAAAGAATGGCCGAGCAGATGGCAAAGATCTTCCCGTATATTCTCTCCAGCGGCGCGTTGTCCAACGTGATCAAGGAGGACCTGGGGAGGAGGAGCGTGCCTGCGACCATAAAGGCCACCTATATCAGCGGGACAAATCTGCTGACCTTTACCGCAACATCCGGCAATGCCAATGACGCGTACAACGTCCTGCAGTCCGTGCTGAAGAACTATCCGGACACCGCGCAATATGTGGTCGGGCAGACGCGTTTCTCCCTGATTGATGAGCCCGAAGTGCCGAAGGATACGGGAAAGACCTCCGTGGTCCGCGGTTCCATCAAGAAGGGAGCTACGGCCGGCTTTGCCTTGAGCATGATCATCGTGGCGCTCTACGCCCTGGCCTTCCGGACCGTGAACAGTGAGGAAGAGCTCCGGTCCTTCCTGAACATCACCTGCCTGGGCACACTGCCCATCTGCAAGAAACGGACGCGCCGCGAGGGGGAACAAAACGAGATCAACATCCTCGTAGATACCAATCGAGGCGCTTACGTGGAGGCCATGCGTTTGATTCGCACGCGCCTGGAACGGCAGATGAAGGACAAGAAGGTATTGATGATCACAAGCTCCGTGGTAGGAGAAGGCAAGTCTACCGTGGCGGCGAACCTGGCGATTTCCATGGCGCTGAAGGGCAAGCGGGTCATCCTGGTGGACTGCGATCTGCGTAACCCCTCTACGGGGAGAATCTTCAACGTAAAGGAAAAGTGCCCCGGCCTTGTGGCGGTACTCAACGGAGAGGCCACCCTGGATGAAGCGCTGGTTGAGGTCAAAAACAATGCTGTCCCCACAGGACTGCGGCTGCTGCCAGGCGCTGAAAAAGAATCCCGGCTGGTGGAGATACTGGGCGGCGAGGACATGCGGAAGCTGCTGGATCAGCTGCGTAAGGAGGCCGACGCGGTCATTTTGGATACGCCGCCCTCCGCGGTGCTGGTGGACGCCATGATGCTGGTAAGGCATGTGGACGGGATCGCCTACGTGGTCATGCAGGACTATGCCCGCCGCCGCGTGATTTTTGAGGGAGTGGAGGAGCTGTCCTCCTCCGGAGTGCCGATCCTGGGATGCATTCTCAACGGCGGTCACGCCCGAACCGGCAGATACGGCTATTACGGTTACGGCCGCTACGGCTACGGCCGCTACGGTTATGGCTATGGATACGGAAGCAAAGAGGGGAAGCGAAAAACCTCAAAAGACGTATCCAAGAAAAAAGAAGCCAGCAAGGACGAGCAAGCTAAAGAGAACACGGAGCGTGCCGAGGAATAGTGGAGACGTTCGCAGCGCTGCAGCCGGCCCGGTCGGACAGCGCCACAGTCAGCGGTGTTTTTGAGGGAGAACGCTGCCGCGCTGATGAAGAAAAGCGGACGAGGATTTACACCGGACGGACAGGATTACACAAGGAGCGTTTGAGGATGAACCAAGAGCAGACAAAAGTGGTTAGAAGCAGACCGCCGGCGCAGGGGTTCTATAATCGGGTCATAAAGCGGATGTTTGATATCGTGATCTCGGCGGTCGGGCTGGTGGTGTTATCTCCCGTACTGCTGTTTGTAGCTGCATTGATAAGATTGACGTCTCCGGGGCCGGCTATCTTCCGGCAGACGAGAATCGGCAGAGACGCAAAGCGGTACACAATGTATAAGTTCCGCACGATGCGTGTCAACAGCGAGCATGACGGCTTGGGCGCCTACAGCAACGACAGCGATCCCCGCATGACCAGGATCGGGGTGATCCTCAGGAAAACATCTGTTGATGAGCTGCCGCAGCTGATCAACATCCTCAAGGGCGATATGTCCCTGATCGGACCGCGCCCGCCGCTTACATACCATCCCTGGCCGGTAGAAGAGTATACAGAGGAGCAGCTGCGGATGTTTGAGGTGCGTCCCGGAATCACCGGGTGGGCACAGATCCATGGCCGCAAGGGCGTGGAGTGGAACAAACGCATCAGACTGAATGTCTGGTATGTAGATCATGTTTCCTTCCTGCTGGATTTCCAGATCTTCTTTTCCACCATTGGGAAGGTGTTTTCCAATGCCGACAACGAAAACAAGTGCGCGACCGTAACGGAAGGGAACCAGAGAGTACACTTCTGACGGACGGGATACGAGAGGTTTTTTATGATGAAGCTCATGTATATCACCAACCAGCCGGAGATTGCGCAGATCGCGGAATCCGCCGGTGTGGATCGCATTTTCGTGGATCTGGAGTATATCGGCAAGGATGCCCGCCAAAAGGGACTTGACACCGTGAAGTCCCACCATACGGTGCAGGACGTGAGCAGGATCAAGCGAAGCATCGTCAACGCCGAAGTTCTGGTGCGGGTCAACCCGATCCATGACAGGCTCCCGGACTACTTTTCCTCCGAGGAGGAGATCGATGCCGTCATCAAGGCGGGCGCGGATATCGTAATGCTGCCGTACTTCAAGACGGTGGAGGAGGTCCGCACATTTCTGAACCTGGTGGACGGCAGAGCCAAAACGATGCTGCTGCTGGAAACGCCGGAGGCTGTCGAGCTGGTGGACGAGATCCTGGCCGTTCCGGGCATCGACGAGATCCATATCGGCTTGAATGATTTGAGCATCGGCTATGGACGGCGGTTTATGTTTGAGCTCCTGGCGGACGGCACCGTGGAACACCTCTGCTTTAAGTTCCGGAAAAAGGGGATCCCCTTCGGATTTGGCGGGATCGCCTCCATCGGCAAGGGGATGCTCCCGTCCGAATACATTATTCGGGAGCACTATCGATTGGGTTCCGGCTGTGCCATTTTGTCGAGGAGCTTCTGCGACGTGGCGAAGATGAGCCACATCGGTGTGATCAGCTCGACATTTGTTCACGGTGTGCGGGCTATTCGTGAGCTGGAGCAGGAATGTGAGAAGCACAGTCGGTTCTTTTTTGACAACGAGAAGGAAGTTGTCCAGAGAGTACTGTATATCAGCAAGGCTATGAGCAACAAAAACGAGTGAACGTTATCCCGGCCGGGAGAGGGGTTATCCTCTCAAGAGGAGCGATTTGATGAATCTACTGATTACGGGCGCATGGATTAACGCGAAGGATCATTTCAAAGAACTGGAAGCGCTTGGGCATGCCATTGCCTTTTTGCCGCAGGAGCAGGACGAGCTGCCGTGTGCTCCCGATTGGGTGGAGGGCGTGATCTGCAACTGGCTTTTCCGGTATCACCCGATCGGGCAGTTCGCCAATTTGCGCTTTATTCAGCTTATCACTGCCGGCTACGACCGGATAGATATGGACTACGTGCGCTCCCACAACATTGAGATCCACAATGTCAAGGACGTTTACAGCATCCCCATGGCGGAATACGCCATCAGCGGGGTGCTGCAGCTCTATAGACAGGCCGGCTTTTTCCATGAGAATCAGAAGGCCTGCCGATGGGAAAAGCACCGGGGGCTGCTGGAGCTGTGGGGCAAGACCGTGACCATCGTCGGCTGCGGTTATGCGGGGACTGAATGTGCCAAGCGATTTCGCGCCTTTTGCTGTAAAGTGATAGGCCTTAACAGAACTGTAAGGGAGAACGAGGCTTTTGACGAGGTCCTTCCGATGGATAAGCTGGACGAGATGCTTCCGAGGACGGATATCCTCCTCCTGACCGTCGCATTGGATCGTGAGACGGTGCGGCTGGTAGACCGCCGCCGCCTGGAGTTGCTGCCCAGCACCGCCGTGGTGGTCAACATATCCCGCGGGCCGATTCTGGACGCGGCCGCCCTCCGGGAGATGCTGGCGGACGGCAGGCTGGCCGGCGCGGTGCTGGATGTTTTTGAGAACGAGCCGCTCCCTGCGTCCGACCCGCTGTGGAACACACCGAATCTGGTCCTTACACCCCACAACAGCTTTGTGGGGGAGGGAAACGCGGAGAGGATGTTTACCCTGTTCGAGAGGAACTTGAGGGAAATCGGCGAATAACTTGATGATGAGTAGGCAGGTGGAAGCCATGAGCCCAATGAGAGAGCTCTTGGACGAATACCCGCAACTGCGGGACAAATTGTATATCCGCGGGTTTTTATTGTCCCCGGGAGAGATAGATACATCCGGGTATCCCTTTTTCGGTAAGTGGAACGCCATTTCCTTTGGCAAGATGCGCCTGCTGGTACACCCGCTGCAGCACGCTTTCTCGACCGGACAGACCGAACAGGATTTCTGCCGGATGGCTCTGGTTGGGCACGCTATGAATCCTTTTACGATGGAGCGTGATGAAAAGCAGATTTTGAAAACCTGTCTGGACAGATTGAATGAATCGGTACAAGCGTTCTGGGAGTATTTCAACCAACTGACCGGTGTGTTCACGCTTTTTGTCATGCGTGGCGAACAGGTCTGGTTTGTGGGCGATGCCAGCGGGATACAGACGACTTTTTTCACGATCCATGACGGAGGACTGTATATCTCCTCGCACGCGATGCTTTTGGGGGAACTGCTGGGGCTGGAGAGAGACCCCTATACCGAACGGCTGATCCGCTACCGATTCTTCCCCCTGCTGGGTAATTGCCTTCCCGGAGACCGGACACAGTTTATCGGTCTCAAGCGCGTTACGCCGAACTTCTGCTTTATTTGTGAAAACGGGACGATTACGCACGAGCGCTTTTTCACACCCCATGAGATCACCGGGAAGAGCAGCGAGGAGCTGGCGCAGGAGACTGGGGAGATCCTGCACCGCACATTGACACTGATTGCCGATAAATGGGAGAGACCTGCCATCTCTCTGACCGGTGGGTGCGACAGCAAGACCACGCTGGCCTGTGGGAACGGATTATATGACAGGTTTTTCTATTACAGCTACTCGTCTTCACGGGCTGAGCAAGTCGATTGTGAAGCGGCTGGTGAGATCTGCCGAGCCCTTGGGCTGAAGCATAAAATCTATCAGATTCCAGAGGCGCTGCCCTCTTCCCGGTATGTTGAAGCGGTCGCACAGATCCTCCGCTGGAATAGTGGAGATATCATCGACGCCAACGCCAATGATGTGAGGAAACGAATCGTTCTGGACCAAGCAGATGATTTCTCCGTGGAGGTCAAATCCTGGGTCTCAGAGATCGGACGGGCGTATTTCTCCAAGCGATTCCACGGCCGTACCAAGTTTTCGGCCCATCCGACCGGCAGAGCCTGCACGACGCTGTATAAGTTCTTTCTGCACAACCGCAGACTCGTCCGGCAGACGGATCAGGTATTTGAACAGTTTATCAGGGATTATTATCAAGAGGCGCAGCGGAATCCTATCCCCTGGTTTGAGCAGTTCTTCTGGGAGTTCCGCGTTCCGGCCTGGAACGGACTGGTTATTACCGGGGAGCATCGTTTTTCCTCGGATGTTACCATACCGTACAACAATCGGATACTGCTTACCCTTATGTTGAGCGTGCCGATCGAGGCCCGCATCCATGATAAACTGCATGAGGGGATTCGCAGCCTTTTCGACCCGCGGATCGACTCTACCGGAGTAGCGGTCATCAATCTGCTGCATACAGAACGCCGGGAGAAACTGGAGGATCTGTATTGGGTCATTCACTCAAACCTATTACTATAGTTTGGAGCATGTATGAGAATCCTTTACACAGCCACTGTTTTGAGCCACATCTGCCAGTTCCACCTGCCTCATATGAAGCTGCTGCAGGAGCTGGGCTGGGAGGTCCACGTGGCCGCCCACGACAATCTGGCGGCCAAAAATGGCCTGCAGCTCAAATATTGCGACAGGTTCATAGAAATCCCCTTTGCCCGCTCGCCGAAGAGCCCGGACAACCTCAAGGCGTACAGGCAGCTCAAAAAGCTGTTGGCGGAGGAGCACTACGATGCGATCATCTGCAATACGCCTGTGGCTGGCGTCGTGACCAGGATGGCGGCAAAAGAGACGCGAAAGCAGGGGACAAAAGTCATTTACATCGCCCACGGCTTCCACTTTTTCCGGGGCTCGTCCAAAGCCAGCTGGCTGATCTACTATCCCATCGAGAAGCACATGGCTAACTATTGCGACCTGCTCATCACGGTTAACGAGGAGGACTTTGCCCTGGCGAAGGAACGCTTCGGCAGGCGCACAAGGGTTGCCCATATCCATGGCCTCGGCGTAGATGAGCAGCGTTACCATCCCGCCACGGCAGAGGAACAGCTGGCTATGCGCAGGGCAGAGGGGTTGACTGCGGATGATTTCGTGGTCCTCTGTACCGGTGAGCTGAACGAGAATAAAAACCAGAAAACGCTGATCACGGCTGCCGCACGGTTAAAAGAGAGTATCCCGCGCCTGACGGTTCTTCTGGCCGGCAACGGTCCGAAAGAGCGGGAATTGCGGGAACAGATCGCGGCGGGGCAGCTGGACGGTATCGTCAGGCTTGAGGGCTACCGCTCCGATCTTGAACGCATCGTGCCTGCCGTCGATCTGGTTGTCTCCTGCAGTTACCGCGAGGGGATGCCGTTGAATATCATCGAGGCCATGCTGTGCAGAAAGCCCGTCGTAGCCTCCCATAACCGCGGACATGATGAGTTGGTGACGGAGCAGACCGGTATATTGGTTGCCCCGGACGACGTCAACGGCCTTGCCGACGCGATCTTGTCTCTGGAAAGCGATCCGGGCGGGAGGACGCTTCTCGGCTGCGAGGGAGACAAAAGAGCGCGGAGCTATATGGCTTCCGTTGTATCTGGCGAACTGAGGCAATTGCTATTCAGCTGACAAATGAGGGATCGACAATGGACAAAAAGGTGAAGCTCGAGGATGTATGGAGAACGGAACAGGAGATCCTGGACGAGATCGACCGGGTGTGCACCGAAAACGGATTGCGGTATTCTCTTGCCTACGGTACGCTGCTGGGTGCTGTTCGCCATCACGGCTTCATCCCGTGGGATGATGATATCGACATTATGATGCCGCGGGAGGACTACGAAAAGCTGCGGGAGATCTGGAGGGAAAAAGCGAACGACGGTTTTATCCTGGAAGATGAAACCATGTTTGACGACTTTGTAAATAACTTCGCGAAGGTCCGCAAGGACCACACAACCTTTCTGCAGTTTGAGACGGAACGGACGCGAAAATACCATAAAGGTTTTTTTGTTGATATTTTTCCGGGGGACCGGGTGGCGCCTGCAGGATTCAGCCGGATGCTGCAGTACTGCGCGTTTGCCGTGAATCTTCTGTACAACCGGGGTTACACAAGCAAAGCAGGGGGATTAACCGGTCTTGCCGGGCGCGTTCTGCTCCGGATCGTTCCCCGAAAGTACCACAGACGGCTGAGCCTTGCCGCAGGCAGGCTGAGCCGCCGTTGGAACGATAATCCGTCGGCGCAGATGGTTTTTCCCAACAGATTGGGTTGCTGCAAGCTGTATTATCCCAGCGATTTGTTTGACCATCTTACCAGGATCGTGTTTCAGGGAAAGGATTACTCGGCTTTTCAAGATGCCGACAAAATGCTTCGCATTGAGTTTGGCGACTATATGCAGCTGCCTCCGGAGGAGGAGCGTGTCTGGAAGCATCCTCCTATTGTTGTCAGCTATGAACAGAACTATGAATCAATGGTAAAGGAGACCGAGGTTGGACGAGACGCTACGTGAACTCCAGTTGGCAGAGCTGGATATCCTCAGAGAGATCAAGCGGGTGTGTGAGCGCAACCAGATTCGTTTCGTACTGGCGTCCGGGACTCTGCTGGGGGCGGTCAGACACCGCGGGTTTATCCCCTGGGACGATGATATCGATATTGAAATGCCGTATGAGGATTATCTCCGGTTTCAGGATGTGGCGCAAGGGGAATTGGGAGAAGCTTTCTTTGTCCAGACCAGCGAAACGGACCCAACCTATTCTTTCCCCTATTTGCGTGTCCAAAAGAGAAATACCGCGCTGCTCCGCGAGTGGGATAAGCGCATTCCCGGACAGCATCGCATCTGGATCGACGTATTTCCGCTGGCGGACCTGGGCGGGGACGCCGACTTCCGGATGAAAAAGACATTGCTGAAAATATGTGCTTTTTTGAGAAAGGATCAGGCGTCATTTGAGATCGACCGGGAGTGGCTGAAGAAAAGGTCCGGTGCCTTCCGGTTTATGATGGTTGAATTGGCGCGGGCTTTTCCGGAAGAGCTGCGCTGGAGAGCTCGGAAGCTGCTCCTCCGGCATGTTTTTCGGCGTCGGAATACGCCGGACGTGACGTTCGTTTGGACGACGGTGACGCGCAGGATCCCCCGCGAGGTATATGCCGAGCCGGATGAGATGATGTGGTTTGAAGACGACTATTATCCGGTTCCAAAGGGCTATGACACGTATTTGAAGATTCTGTACAAGGACTATATGCAGCTTCCGCCGGAGGAAAAGCGAAAGCCCCGGTTTTCTCTGCTTGTCAACTTTGAACGGGAATGGACGCCGGAAGCGGATTGTCAAGGCCCCGGGTGGAAGACGATCGAAGGACAAGTGTGAACAACATGCAGGGGACCGGATTGCGAGTCATTCCGGAAGCTGAACAGGGAAGAGGGAGGCTCTTGATTAAATACTCAGTCATCATCCCGGTTTACAACGCCGAAAAAACGCTGGGCCGCTGCGTAGACAGCATCTTGGAGCAGAACTGTTCCGACGCGGAGGTCATCCTGGTAAACGACGGGTCCCGGGACGACAGTGGAGCGATCTGCGAGAAGTATGCCGCGGAGTACCAAAATGTCCGCTATATCCCGCAGGCCAACGGCGGCGTATCCGCTGCCAGGAATACCGGGCTCGACGCGGCGCAGGGGGAATACATTCTTTTTGTGGACAGTGATGATTATGTGTCCCCTACGTTCTTCTCCCTCGTCCGGGAGGCGCTGGACGCGCATCCTGCGGACCTGCTGCATTTTTCCCATGCGTCTTTCCAGGGAGAAAAGGTAACCGAACACAGGCTCACGTCACGGGAGTATACAGGCGCGGAGATGGAGCGCGCGCTCCAGCAGGCCATCTGCGACAAGACGCTGAACGCCCCGTGGGCGAAGGTCTACCGGCGTGATTTGATTGCGGAAAACCACATTCGCTTTCCCCTCGGCATCTCCATTGCGGAGGACAGACTGTTCAACATGGAGTACGCGCTGCAGATACAGAGCTATTCGACGCGGCATGAAATCGGCTATTATCTGAGCGTGGAGAATGAACATTCACTTTCGCGCCGCAAAAACGACATGGAGACGCAGGACCGATTGTATGGCAAAGCGTTTGAAGAGATGATCACCAGGAGCAGCGGAAGCGCGGAGAGGAAGGACCTGGTTCGCCGCGCGTACAGCTTCGGCGTCTGCCGGAGCGTGTATGCCCGGGCAAAAAACATGCACCGGGAGCAGATGCGGCTTCCGGACAGGGTTCGCGGGATCCGCGCCCTGTGCAAACAGTTCAACGGCCAGAGGATGAAGATGCCGAATACAAGGTATAGCCGGATGGTTTCTCTCCCCATCCGGTGGAATCTGGCGCTGCTGATCGACGCGATGGCTGCGGTGCTTGTAAGGCGGTGATTGCCGGCCTTGACCGCCGGGATGATGGTGTTTCGGATATGGAAAAGCGAATCAAAGTTCTGATCGTGGCGGGAACGATGAACGTCGGCGGGATCGAAAACCAGCTGATGCATCTGCTCCGCCAGGCGGACAAAACAAAATTTCAGATCGACTTCACCACGACGGAGGCCCATCCGTTCTATCAGGACGAGATCGAAGCCCTGGGCGGGCGGTGCGTCCGCATTCCGGCCACGGAGGGAAGACACTTCCTGCGCTACTGCCGCGCCCTCTACCGCGTGATTCGGGAGGGCGGGTATGACGTTGTGCACTCCCACGAGCTGTATCACAGCGGCATGGTCCTGCTGACGGCGCGCCTTGCCGGCGTGCAGCACCGGTTTGTACACGCCCACAGCTGCAACCAGGATCGGGGAAGCCGGATCCGCCGCGCCTACTGCGCCGTAATGCGCCGACTGATCCTCCGGAATGCCACCGAGTTCCTGGCCTGCTCGTCGCTCTCGGCCCGGTTTTTGTTCGGTGACGGTATCACGCAGAGGGAGAATTACCACCTGATCGTGAACTCCGCGGATACGGCGCGGTTCCTCCCGGAGGAAGATGGGGCGGACAGCGCAAAAAAGGCGCGCCCGGAGATCCTCCAGGTCGGCCGCTTTTCCGATGAGAAGAACTTCCTGTTCTCTGTGCGGATCGCAGAGGTCTGCAAACGGCGGGGAGATCCGTTCCGCTTTGTCTTCGTCGGCAACAGCGGGGGAGAATACGAAGACGCCGTGAGACGGCTTATCAACGAGAAGGGGCTGGAGGACACGGTCTGCCTGCTGGGGATCCGCAAGGATGTGGATCAACTGATGAAACGAGCGGATGCCTTTTTACTGCCCTCCAAATTTGAGGGTATGCCGCTGACATTGATCGAGGCCCAGGCCTCGGGGCTGCCGTGTGTGGTTGCTGATACGTTTTCCCACGAGGTGGATTTCCGCATCGGCACCGTGGAATGGCTGAAGCTGGATTCCGGCGCGGAGGCGTGGGCGGATGCCCTGGAGCGCGCGGTGGTCAGAGGCCGCGCGGACCGGCAGACCGTGGTCGACGCTGTGGAGGCCGGAGGCTTTGATTCCAAGGCGTTTGCTCAGAGGGTCTGCGATCTGTATGAAAAGAGTGTGAACGGATGATAAAAATCCTTTTCTTCATCGAAGAGCTGACCGGCGGCGGCGCGGAAAAGGTGCTCCGCGACCTGGTCAATCACATGGACCAGACGAGGTTTGCCGTCACCGTACAGACTGTCTGGCCGTGTGACGCCTCCCGCTATCTTGCGCCGGGCATCCGCTACAGGTCGATGTTTTCCGCAAGAAGCAGGATCAACCGGTTCCTCTACCGCGCGGAGGCGGAGACCGGTCTGGCATACCGGCTGCATGTTCGAAACGACTATGATATCGAATGTGCATACCTGGAAATGGGCTCCACCAAGGTCATGGCGGCGTCTACGAACAAAAAGGCGAAGAAGCTGGCGTGGGTACACTGTGATCTGACGAAGAAGGTCAGCCAGCCGCAGGCGTTTGCGGAGAAAGCCGCGCCCTGGTACGAAAGGTTCGACCGGGTCGTCTGTGTGTCGCAGAGCGTGAAGGAGCGGTTTGACGAGCTGTTCCGGAACCGGTTCGACTCCACAGTCCTGTATAATGTGATCGATGACGACGCCATTCGGGAAAAGGCGCTGCTGCCTCTGCCGGACGGTGTAAGGAAAGAACGCTTTACCGTGCTTTCTGTAGGCAGATTTACCCCCCAAAAGCGGTTTATACGTCTCCTCCGGGCCCACAAGCGGCTGCTGGACGAGGGACTTGCCCACGACCTGTGGATCCTCGGCGACGGGCCGGAACGAGCGATGCTGGAGCAGTACGTTGCGGAAAACGGTCTGCAGGACTCCGTCCGGATGCCGGGCTTCATCGAAAACCCGTATCCCTTCATGCGGGAGGCAGACCTGCTGGCTTGCTCGTCGGTCTACGAGGGATACAGCACCTTCATGACCGAGGGCGTCATCCTGGGAAAGCCCATCGTGACGACGGACGTGTCCGGTGTGCGCGAGCTGCTGGGCGACTCGGAGCGCGGCCTGATTGTCGAGAGCGATGACGAGGCGTTTTATGCGGGGCTGAGGCGGATGCTGACGGATAGCGCGCTGCGGGAGCGATACGCGGCGGCCGCCGCCATGCGGGGCGAGGATTATTCTGCCCGTGCATTGACGGAGACAACGGAACGATTCTTAGAGGAGCTAATGATCCAATGACTGCATACACATGGCTGGTAGTGCTGCTGGTGGCCGCCGCGTTCTTTTTCCGCGGCAATCAGAGGAACAGCAGAATATTCATCATCATCGCTTTTCTGCTGCTGTTTGCCGTGATGGGACTGCGGGATGTCTATGCGTTCGGCAGCGATGCGCGAGGCTCTTACCCGCTTATCTTTCGAAGGATAGGCGCGACCGGATGGACAAAAATCTACCGCGCGGGGGGAAACAACTTCAATATTGCTTTCTCCTATCTGATGAAACTGGTCCATGTGCTGACGGAAGGGAATTATCAGGCGTTTATCACGATCATCTCCCTGTTTGTCACATTCTCATACATGCGGTTTATCAAAAAGTACTCTCCCTCGCCGATCCAAAGCGTGCTGTGCTTCCTGGGATTGCTGTACTATACCATGCTGTTCGACGCACTGAAGCAGGCGGTGGCCATGGCGATCCTGTTGTTTGCGTTCGACGCGATCGTTGAGAAAAGACCAATCAAGTTTATCGTGATTGTTATGATAGCGACAGCGTTCCATTTCCCGGCTTTGATCTTTCTGCCCGCCTACTGGATCGGCCGGATGAAGGTGGGACGGAGGTATATTGCGCTCCTTGCGGTCATATTGCTGCTGACCTACGTTTTCCGGGATCAGCTCTTGAATCTGATGCTGGACGCCTATGGAAACGAAGACATTGAGGCGACGATGGAGGGAATCAGATTCCTGCGCAATAAAGCCATCATCATGATCGGCATCGCCGTATTTGCCGCGTTGATCAGGCCGCCTATATCGGACGACATCGAATACAACGCGCTGCTGATGTTTGCGGGTGTTTCTATCGTCTTCCAGACATTCTGCGGCTACAATAACATCTTTGAGCGTCTGGCTGACTACTACTTCCACACGTCAATCGTCTTTATTCCGCTTATCTTTGAAAAGGGAGGCAGGTCAAGGGCGCGTCCTGTCATAGGCGTTGACCAAAGCCTGATTGACGCCATACCGCTGCTGATCTGTGCGTTTGCCATCTGGCGGTTCCTGTCAGTTGTGAACAATTCCAGAGTCTATATGCCGTACCGGTTCTTCTGGCAGTGATGGAGGGGCTGACAGCATGAGTACATTGAGCGTGATTATCCCGGTATATAATTGCCGGAAGTACCTGGAGAGCTGCGTCGCTTCCGTCACGGCTGTCAACGCCTGCTGCGGATCGATGCCAGTCGGCGAGATCATCCTGGTAGACGACGGATCGACGGATGGCTCGTCAAGGCTGTGCGACGAGCTGGCGGCTGCGGCGGGTTCCGGAAGCCCTGCGATCCGGGTGATCCATCAGGCGAACAGAGGCGTCTCCGCGGCCAGAAACGAGGGGCTGCGCGTTGCGACCGGCACATTTGTCCTGTTTGCAGACGCCGACGACACGCTCGATGCGCAAAAGCTGGCGGAGCTGATGGAAATCGTCTCACAGGACGCGACCATCGATATGGCGATTTTCGGATTGACATTCGACTATTACGCCGGAGAACGGATCTATCGCCGCGACACGATGTGCCCGCCTGTTGAGGGGAAAAAGACGTACGATGAATGTACGGCGTTGCTGGCGGCTCTCTACAATAAAAACGCACTCAGCCCGCTTTGGAACAAACTGATTCGAAGAAGTATCATAGAGGATGCCGGGATCTGCCTTCGAGAGGATATGTTCCTCTATGAGGATCTGGAGTTCTCCCTTCGCGTATTGGCGCGATGCGGCGTGATCTATCTATGCGCCGAGCCGATCTACCGGTACCGGCAGCCGCCGGATGAGGGAAACGCCGGACGCAGATTGAAGCGGATCGCGCACATCCCGGAGCTGCTCGATAAAATCGAAGCGGCACTGACCCCTATCTGTGACGCGCCGGATATCCTGCTGTCCCTGCATCTGGTGTTGGCGAGAGAAAAGATCAGCTGCGCCACCAGAGATGAGACGGATATGGTATGTGCCGACTTCCGGTCATGGGTTGACACGCACGGACTTTGTGAAGCGATTCAGAACAGAGAATACGGAATGATGCTGTACAACGGACGGAGCACGGAGCTGCTGATCAGAAGAAGCAAAACACGAATCCGCCACCGGGCCGCAAACCTCGTGAAGAAAACCATCGGAGACTTTCGAAAATGGTGAACGGATGATTCGAAGAAAGGAAATCGACTTGGAACAAGGGATGTATTATAAGCGAATCTCCGCAGACGAAAAGGGGATTCACTTCCATTTTGACGAAGTCTGGCAGAACCGGTATCTGATTTATCTGCTGGTGAAGCGGGGCTTTATCTCCAGGTACAAACAGACGATCCTGGGCCCGGCCTGGGCGCTCATTCAGCCCCTGATGACGACCATCGTTTTCACCTTCATCTTCGGCAATGTGGCGCGCCTTGCCGACTGCGGCGCCGTCCCGACATTCCTGTTTTATATGTGCGGCAACATCACCTGGCATTTCTTTGCCGGCTGCCTGACCGGTACGGCCAACACCTTCGTGCTCAACCGAGGGATCATGGGAAAGGTGTATTTTCCCCGGCTCTGTATGCCCATTTCCTCAGTCCTTAACCAGTTGATCAGTTCCGGGATACAGTCGGCGATGTTCCTCGTTTTCCTTGTGATCTATCTGTTTATCCCGCAATACAGCATCATCGTCAATGCGTACGCGCTGATGGCTCCCATCCTCGTGCTGCAGATGGCGCTCCTCGGCATGGGCTGCGGCATCATCATCTCCGCCGCGACGACAAAATACCGGGACCTTCAGTTCCTTGTCTCATTCGGCGTGTCGCTTTGGATGTATGCCACGCCGGTGGCTTACTCCATGGACCTTTTCAAGAGTTCCGCCGTCTTGCAGATTATTGTGCGGGCGAATCCCATGTCCTCTGTCATTGAGATGATGCGCTATGGTTTCCTCGGCCCGGATGCGGGCTCTCTCGACTGGCTGTCCTACGGCTGGTCCTGGATCTTTACGCTGATTGTGTTTTTGTGCGGCGTGCTGCTTTTCAACAAGGTGGAGCGTACCTTTATGGATACGGTCTGATTTTCGACAATGCGACAAGAATGGATATAGAATTGACGGGGAATATCATGGGAGAAAAAATACTGACAATTGAGCATGTCAGCAAGAAGTACCGCCTCGGTATGATCGGCGGAACGACGCTCCGGAACGAGCTGCAGCGAAAACGCGCAAAGCGCAGGGGCCTGGAGGATCCGACGGCAAAGGTCGGCAGCAAGTCTTCCGGCGAAATGGGCGAGGAGTTCCTGGCGCTGGACGATATCTCCTTTTCGGTGGATAAAGGGGAGCGCATCGGCATCATAGGGCATAACGGCGCGGGAAAATCTACCCTGCTGAAGCTGATTAGCCGTATCACGGCGCCGTCCACCGGCAGCATTGAAATGAACGGCAGGATTGCCTCCATGCTGGAGGTGGGAACCGGATTTCATCCAGAGCTCAGCGGGCGGGAGAACATCTACATGAACGGCGCGATCCTCGGTATGACCAAGGCGGAAATCGACAGGAAGATCGAAGACATCATCGATTTTTCGGAGTGCCGCCAGTTCATTGAGACGCCCGTCAAGCGGTATTCTTCCGGCATGTACGTCAAGCTGGCTTTCTCTGTGGCTGCGCACCTGGACGCCGAGATCATGATTATGGATGAGGTCTTGGCGGTGGGGGATATGGCCTTCCAGAAAAAATGCATCGAGAAGATGAGCCAGGTGTCGGAGTCTGAGGGCAGAACGATCCTGTACGTCAGCCACAACATGAACACCATTCGCCAGCTTTGCAGCAGGTGTATCGTGCTGGATCACGGTCATCTCGTTTTTGACGGGGATGTGGAGCAGGCGATCGCCATCTACATGGGCCATGACAGCAAGGAGTATTGTTCCCACATCGAGGTTACTCCTCAGATGCGCGATCCCCTCTGGCCCGATCCGCCGGTCTCCATCGAGGAGATCTTTGCGGAGAGCCCCGACGGGATCATCTCGTTCGGGGACAAGCTGCGTTTCCAGGTGCGGATACGAAACCGTAAAGAGGAGCAGGCGCAGGTGTATCTGCGCATCGTCACCCGGACAAGCGGCGGAGTCTCTGTTTCCATGGCGTCCTCGCCGGAGAAGATCGCAGTTGGCGCGAAAGAGGATTGTTTGGTCAGGGTATGCCTTGACGTCTCGCGGGTGGTGCCGGGGAGCTATTCGCTCTCCTTTGCGCTGGTGGAGAGCGGCGCGCTGGGCTCCGCTACCAATGTGGATGTATTGAGCGGTGCCTATTCGTTCTCGATCCTGGCGAATCACGCGTTCAACCACAGCGCCGCGTGGTATACGCAGTGGTGGGGCAACTATGCGATGAACGATCTGGAGATCGAGCCGCAATAATCTGTTTTTTCTAATGCGTTTCCCGCGGGAGGTTAAAACTGCATGGCATTATACCGGCTGAGAAAGCTTCATGGGCAGATGTATGAGATCCGGCGTGAGATCGAGAGAAAGCTGCGGCAGAAGCGCGTATTGAAAACCGCCGCGCCGGATACTGTTTTCCTGATCGGAACGCCGATCCATCCGAACATCGGCGACAGCGCGATCGTTCTGGCGGAGCTGGCGTTTCTGAAGAAAATCCTTCCGCGGGAACTGAACGTGGTGGAGGTCACCGACGATTCGCTCCGCCGGAACAGGGACCTGGTATTTCAGAGTGTCCGGAGAAGTGAAAAGCTGCCGATCCTCTGGCATGGCGGCGGAAATATGGGAGACCTTTGGATCAGCCAGGAGCGGCTCCGCAGAGACGTTTTCTCGTCGTTCAGGGACCGGCGGATCATCTCGTTTCCCCAGACGATCCATTATTCCGATACGGAGAGGGGAAACGGGCTCGCGGAGGAATCGATTTCATACTATAACGGACAGCCCGGCCTGACCCTGACGGCGAGAGAGCCGAGATCCTTTGAAATCATGAAGTCCCTGTACCCGGATACGGATCTGTATCTGATACCGGACATCGTCCTTTCCTCCAGCGCGGAGGAGTTCGGCGTGGTGCCGCAGTCGCGCCAGGGTGTGCTGATGTGCCTGCGCAGCGACGTGGAGAAGAGCGTTCAGGACGACTTTTGGGATGCTCTGAAGGCACGCCTCGAAAGCACGGGGGAGCGCTGCCGAATCACCGACATGGGCGCTGACAGCATTATCGACACGGAAAACCGCGCCCGGATCGTCCGAAAAAAGATGCAGGCATTCCGCGGCGCGAAGCTGGCTGTCACAGACCGGCTTCACGGCATGGTCTTCGCCGCGCTGACGGGGACGCCCTGCATCGTGTTCAGCAACTATAATCACAAAGTGGAAAGCACCTACAGCTGGCTCGCCCACCTCCCATATATCCGATACGCGCAGACGCTGGAGGAGGCGGAGCAATACATCCCGGAGCTGTTGGCCATGGAGGACTGTGTATTCGACAATACGCCGCTGACACCCCGCTTTCAGAAGCTGAAGGAAATCATTCTGGAAGCATGCCGGTAAGCGTACAGCCCGGCACCGGTGGGCGGTGACCGCTCCCGGGGGACGGGAGCAGAGACACAAGAGGAGAAGCAGATGGCACAGATAACGGTAATCGTTCCTGTCTATAAAGTGGAAAGATACATCGACCGATGTGTGGAGAGCGTTCTCACCCAGTCGTTCCGGGACTTCGACCTTGTGCTGGTGGACGACGGGTCGCCGGACACGTGTCCGCAGATCTGTGACGCCTATGCGGAAAAAGACAGCCGCATAGTTGTGATCCACAAGCAGAACGGCGGACTGTCCGACGCGCGCAACGCCGGCATCGACTGGGCGATGGAAAACAGCGACAGTCAGTGGCTGGCCTTTGTGGACAGCGACGACTATGTCCACCCCGACTATCTCCTGACGATGCTCCGGGCCGCGCAGCGGGAAGAAGCCGACCTGGTGATCTGCGACTTCGTCCGCGTGAACGATGAGGAGAACGACATCGAGAAGAAGCACACGTTCTTCCAGTTGACCACGGAGGACAAGCGAGAGCTGTTCAAATGCCTGCAGAAAAACTGGCGTGTAGTCCCCGCCTGGAACAAGTTGTACAGCAAAAGTATTTTTTCGGAGCTTCGTTTCGTTTTTGGCAAGATCCATGAGGACGATTTCGCGATCCATCACGTTTTGTGGAACTGCCATCGGGCGGCGATCATCCCGGATGGGCTGTATTACTACCGGATCCGGGAGAACAGCATCATGAAAACGGAGACGCCCAAGTCCCGGCTGGATGGACTGGAGGCCAGGGTGGAGCGGTATGAGTTTGGCCTGTCCCACCATGTGATCGACGGCAAATCGATCCGGACGGACTTCCTGCACAGGTTTGCTTCGCTGAAACAATCGATGAGCGATGCGGAGAAGAAAAGATACAGCGGCCTGATGAAGCGTTTTTCGAACGTCTACTTCAGCGATCCCGCCAACCGGCGGCTGAAGCGGTGGCTGGGCTTTTACTTCAGCGGGAGCTATCAGAGGGCCGGAAAGGCCTATCACAAATGGAAGGCGAAGAACGGGAAAAAGAGGGATTGAGATGGTTTCTGTCATCATACCCGTCTATAACGCGGAGAAAACTCTCGTGTCATGTGTGCAGTCTGTTCTGGACCAGACGTATCGGGATTTCGAGCTGATCTTGATCGACGACGGCTCGCAGGACCGCAGCGGACAGATCTGCGACGAACAGCGGGAGGTCTGCGAGAGACGGAATGTGCGCTGCCAGGTGATCCATCAGGAAAACGGCGGCGTGTCCAAAGCCAGAAATTGCGGGATGGACCACGCCGGCGACGAATACTTCGTCTGTGTGGACAGTGACGACGTGGTGGAGCCCTGCCATCTGGAGGATCTGGTGACTGCGGCGCAGGCGCATCCGGAGTGCGGCCATGTGATCTGTGGATTCCGATGCACCTCCCACATTCACGATTACGTCTTTACGGATCGGGAACCGCTGACAGTGGTGGACCGCCGGGACTATATGCGCCTGTATGATAAGGTCTTGATCCAGAGCCCGTGCTTCGCGCTGTATAGAACGGAAATCGTGCGCAAATACAATATCAGAATGCGGGAGGACATCAGCCTGGCAGAGGATACGCTGTTCAATCTGGAGTACCTGGACGCATTGGGCGAGGTCAGCATCTGCGTAATCAATAAAGCGAACTATACCTACCACAACGAAGATCAGAATACCTTGAACCGGAAATACAGATCGGACTTTTTGGACATCAACATGATGGTCAACCGTACCATAGCGTACTATTTGAAGAAATGGGATATCTCAGACGAGGCTTCGTGGAAGACGTACTACAACGCAGTTTTCTTCAGATATCAATGCGCTCTGCGCAACACCTTCCACAAACAGAATCCTATGTCCGGAAGTGAGAAGCTCGCGTTTAACAACGAGATATTGAAGCAGGAGAGCTTTCAGGAGGCCCTTCGGAGAACGACACTTCCGCTCTCGCCCGCTCTTTGCCGGGCATATCAGTCCGGCAGTTACAAAACCGTTTTAGCCGTGGAACGCACGCAGCGATTCAAGCGCGCGGTTTCCGGTATCCTTCGCGGATAATCTGAATGTCGTGGTGATGGGAAATGATTCAAACGAAACAGGAACTGGCGGAGTATCTTGCCTCAGACAACGGCTGGTATAACCAAAAGAGCTGGAAATGGCGTGTAATAGACGCATTTACAGCTGCGCCGTATTATGTTCTGAAGAAGTATCTGAAGTATCTCCGGACGTATGAGTACCACTACAATAATTCCAAAGGCAGCCGCTTCCACACCTATCTGGCTTATTGCTTTGAGCGGAAGAAGAACCGGCTCGGAAACCGGCTGGGCATTGAGATCGGTCCGAACTGCTTCGGCAAGGGCCTGTCCATTTGGCATGGTGGGAGCATCGTGGTCAACCCGAACGTCAGGGTGGGGGAGAACTGTGTACTCCATGGCGCCAACTGCATCGGCAATGACGGAGCGCAGAACAAAAATCCGGTACTGGGCGACAACGTGGAGCTGGGCTACGGAGCGATTGTGATCGGCGATATTTCCATCGCGAGCAACACAGTCATAGGAGCCGGTGCGGTTGTGAACCGCTCGATTGACGAGGAGGGCCATACCTACGTCGGTGTTCCGGCAAGGAAAGTACAGCCTGGGGACAATCATCGCGGGCAGGTGTGCGGGCTGAAGGACAATGTGTAATGAGCGGTAATGCGCTCAAGGAATGACCGGTTGGTTGAAAGAGACACAGTGGGGTATGGAAGGATGGTAAGGAAAATCATCAACAAAATCAAATATCTCCTGATCCGCGCAGGCGTCCCATGGGAGGACGAGCGGTTTGCAAAGGATCTGAAACGGTGGAGATCGGTCCTCAAGCTGGAGGGGACAGACGATCAGGTGTTGTCCCACCTTCTGGCGACTGACAAGGCATTCCGGGCTCTGTACCGTTACAGGCTGAAGAGACGGCTGTACAGGGGCTGGGTGAAGTTGCTCTATCCGCCGCTGGACTCGCTGTATATCACGACGGCGGATATCGGCGGGGGCCTGTTTATTCAGCACGGCTTCAGCACCTATATCGCGGCGGAATCCATCGGGGAGAACTGCTGGATCAACCAGCAGGTGACCATCGGGTATAAGGATGACACGAGATCGCCCGTCATCGGCGATGACGTGACGATCACCTGCGGGGCAAAGGTGTTGGGTCCCATCACCATCGGCGACCGCGTCACGATCGGCGCCAACGCGGTGGTGGTGAAGGACCTGCCGTCCGATTCCGTCTGGGGCGGAGTACCGGCGAAACGGATTCGCTGAGAAGCGCGGAGAGTTGGTGAACGGAGAGCTATGAAGAGATTTCTGAAGAGAATCTGGAGAGCCCTCTTGGGGCGGAAGAAGGCGAAAACTGCCGATCCTTTCAAGGAGCTGGAGGCCAGGGGACTGAAAATCGCAGAATCATCCAAGAAGCGTATGCACAGCCCGGGCGGTATCGACCGGATGTTTCCGTGGCTGATCGAGATCGGCGAGAACTGCGGTATTTCCAGCAACGTGGTCATTCTTGCCCACGACGCGAGCACCGGCTTTTCCAACGGCTATACCAAGATGGGCCGGGTCAAAATCGGGAACGGTGTCTTCGTTGGTTATGGCACGACGATTCTGTGCGGGGTCACGATCGGGGACAACGTAATCATCGGCGCGAATTCCCTGATCAGCGGCGACATTCCGTCCAACAGCGTCTATGCGGGCAATCCTGCCAGATTCATCTGCACGTTTGACGAGTACAGAGAAAAGCGCGCGAAAGAGATGGAGCAGGTGCCGATGCTGGAGCATGACTGGATCTACTGGTCCAGAACGGCGTCCGCCGAGGAGAGAGACGCGGTCATCGCACAGCTGGAGGAATCGAAGATCGGTTATATCAAGTCAAATATGGATCCCGTCATCTGATCGTGCCGGGTAATGCGGGGCCAAAGACAAGGAAAGACCGGGAGGTTTTATGACGCTTCGAGAGATACAGCTTTACAAGCTCGGCATGATGGAGGACATCGCGGCCATTTGCGACAGGCACGGGATCAAATATATCCTGCACTACGGCACACTGCTCGGCGCGATCCGCCACGGCGGCTTCATCCCCTGGGACGATGATGTGGACATTGCTGTGCCGTGGAGCGATTATCGAAGACTGATCGACGTGCTGAGGAAGGAGTATTCGGAGAAATACTTCGTTCAGAATATCTGGACGGAACGGAATATTCAGTTTCTCTGGACACAGATCAGGGCAAACGGAACCACCAGCATGCCTGTGCGCCTGAGTTCCTGGGACATCCACTGGGGCATGTGCATCGATGTTTTTGCCCTGGTGGCGGCCGAGACCGACGAGGAAAAGAAGAACAAAAGGGTAAAGGCCATCGGCGTTGCAAAGTCGCTGCTGGCAAAGGAGTTTCTGGACGCGATCCATGCTAAGGTCACGGGCAGGCGGCAGAGGCTGATCAACAAGATCCCAAACAGAATCCGCCATCTCCTTGTGGACGCAATTCTGAAAAAATACGCGCGAGATCCGCAAGAGGGAGGCCTTGTCTCCCCGCTGCAGAACCCCAAAAAGCGGTATCGGTATTCCGATATCCTGGTGACGGAGAAGCGCATGTTCGAGGGAAAGCCGTTTTCCGTCCCAAAAGGATATGACAGCGTACTGAAGGTAGAATACGGCAACTATATGGCATTGCCGCCGGAGGAAAAGCGCGGCGGTCATGAAGGATCACTGGGAGAGATCATCAACGACTGTGAAAGGGATTACGCAGACTACAAAAAGGAATTGGCGAGTTTGCGTTAGAGACAGGTTGATTGGAAAAAACGGTCAGAGAGAGGATAATTGGAATAGTAGGATAATACTTTATAAAGAACAGGCAAGGCATACAGATTGACAGCCTCAAACGGCCGATATTAGCCGCATGGCGAAAGGGTTACTTTCTGGGATACACCGCTTAACGGAGAATTGATCGCGGAAGCATAGCGTAACACCGTTTTTAATGATATGAAACAGAACAGAAAACAACACCGCGTTCTGCGCACGGTCTGCATCATCCTGGCCGCGCTGCTGGTTTTGACCGGCGCGGAGCTGCTGTACTCCAACTATGTGCTGACGGTCAGCCGATACGTCATCCGCTCGGAGAAAGTGGATGACGCCGTCCGGATCGTGTTTCTGTCAGATCTGCATGGCAGGGAGTTTGGCAGCGACAACAAAGACCTGCTGAAAAAGATTTCCGCGGAAGAGCCGGACGTCATTGCGCTGGTGGGGGACATCTTCAATAAAGACGCCGATCCCGATGAGATAGACCGCATGTGCGGGTTTATCCAAAGGGCGGCGGAGATTGCACCGGTGTATTTTAGCCTGGGCAACCACGAGCGCGGTTATCTCCGAACACATGATGTGGACCTGCTGGAGCGTGTCCGGCAGAGCGGCGCAGTAGTGCTGGAAAACGAGTATGCAGACGTTGAAGTCAACGATGTGCCGATTCGGATCGGCGGCTATATGGGCTATTACCGGGCGCCAATTATGACAACCTCGGACCCGGAGCAAGTGGAATTGGAGCAATTGTTTGCCGATGCGTTTGAGGACACGGACCGGTTTAAGCTTCTGCTCAACCACATACCGACCATGTGGCTGGACTGGACCGGCATCAACAGGTATCCTGTGGATTTGGTGCTGTCAGGCCACTATCACGGTGGGCTCATCCGTATCCCAATCCTGGAGCAGGGCTTGTACGCACCTTACGTCGGAAAGTATCCGCCCTATACGAAGGGCATGTTTGAGGGCAGCCGGGCGACTTGCGTGTTAACAACCGGCTTGACCGGAAACGAGCTGCCGCGTTTTTTCAATCCTCCGGAGATCGTGACGGTGGATCTTACGCCCGATTGATCCGGCGTTTGCGGCTGCTTTGACAGATAAAAAATCGCCCTCTCTGCTTACAATATAGGGTGGGAAAACTGCGACTGCACCGAGAGCGTTAGCCTAACATGGCCGTTTTGCTCCGGCTTGAACAACAAGGAGATACACATGGAAGAGAACAGAGAAACGATAAAAGGGATTCGGGAAACGATGGGTGACGAGATCCCCGGGGCGATGGATTCAGATCATAAAACGACCGGCAATGGGGATTCTGACATGAAGATCTATGAACTTCCTGCAGACGGGGACGGAGCGGAAAAAGATAAAGATATGTATAAGAAGAAGCAAAGAAAGGGCCATCCGGTTAGAAAAGGGCTGATAATCCTGCTGCTGGTGATCTTGTTGCTGCTGGGAACGACCATCGGAATCGTTCTCCATACACTCAACAAGATGAACCGGGTGGTTCCGGGAGACACGACTCCGATCAGCCGGGAGGACGAGTTTTTCGACCCGGATACCCAGGATCCGGACACAATGAACCCGGATGAGATCAGCGCGGAAGGCATTAAGATCGTCAGTTCACCATATGTGAAGAACATCCTGCTGATTGGACAGGACCGCCGGCCAGGGGAGGGGCGTGCGCGTTCCGACAGCATGATCATTGTAAGTCTGAACACCAAGACGGGCGTTATTTCGCTTGTCTCTCTTATGCGAGACATGTATGTGCCGATCCCGGATTACTCCGCAAACCGCATCAACGCGGCATACGCTTTCGGTGGGATGGAACTGTTGGACGAGGTAATCAAGCAGGATTTCGGCCTTGTGATTGACGGCAACATTGAGGTGGACTTTGAGCGGTTTGTCCAGGTCATGGATCTGATCGCTCCGCTGGAGATCGACCTGAAATCCTATGAGGCGGAACATATGGGTCTGCCCGAAGGGGTGAACGCCCTGAATGCAAAGCAATTATTAACCTACGCCAGAATACGAAGCGTCGGGAACTCCGACTATGAGCGCACGGACCGGCAGCGCCGAGTGGTTGGCGTCGCCATCAACAAACTGAAAGGGGAAAGCCTCTCCACGATCTACACCCTTGTGAATCAGGCGATGCCGAGCTTGAGCACAGACATGAGCAATACGCAGATCCTCGAGCTGGCGACGGCCATGCTGTCAAAAAAGCCGGTGATCGGAGGCAACTACAGGCTTCCGTTCGGCAACACGTATTCCAATGAGATCATCCGAGGCATGATGGTCCTGGTACCGGATCTGAAAGCCAACAGTGAAAAGATCCAGAAATATCTTTACGGCGATTTGATGAAAGAAAGCAAGAAGTGAGCGAATATGGCCGCACGGGGCCTGCCCGCTCTATTAAACTTGTAAAGGAGAGAACGATGCCCATTTCGGGAGTTGCGCAGCCGGAGATGATCTACGTGGACGGCGATCTGCGTCTGCGGAGGTTTGACGGCAAGTGCGACTTGGCGCTGTCCTGGTATCAGGACGAGGAGACACTGCTGTTGGTAGATGGAAAGGCAGATCCCTATACACCTGTTCGTATCAAAAGGATGTACGACTATCTGAGCGAGCGGGGCGAGCTGTACTGGATCGAATACCGCAGGGGAGAGGACTATTTCCCCATCGGCGACGTGACCCTTTGGCAGGACGATCTGCCCATCGTCATCGGAGATCCGGCATATCGTGGGAAGGGCATCGGCCGCCGGGTAATCGAGGCCCTGTGCCGCCGGGCGGGGGAGTTGGGCTGGCAGGAGGTCCGGGTGAACGAGATCTACGACTACAACGAAGGGTCCCGGCGCTGCTTCGAGCGTGCGGGGTTTGTCCCCCGCGGGAAGACGGAGCATGGAACGCGGTACGTGCGGTATCTGGAGGATGCGACATGAAAATGACAGGGATCAGGCGGGTGCTTGTCTGCGGCTTGCTGTGCCTGCTGATGACGCTGTTCCCGGTGACGGCCTATGCCGATATGGGCCCGAAGCCCTCGGTGCAGGTCACATTCGAAAATATGGACGACCGACCCTGCTACGGCACGCTGCTGTCAAAGACGGAGTCTACCGGCCCGGCCTCTGTCTGGGACGGTCAAGAGGACCATATCAACCTGTGGGGCGATCAGGACAGGGAGATCTGGCAGGCTTTTGTGGACTATGAGGATCCCGACGGGTTCTGTTTTCTCCAGTGGTTTTGGCGGTGTGACGAGTCGAAAGAGCTGACTTGGGGCTACTATCCGCCGGAAACCTTCAAGATCCTGCTCTATTATCCGGACACCGGGGAGTTCCTGAGCAGCGGCGTCTGTGAGAGGTACGCCTTTGACAGCTATTTCAAGGCAGATCTGGCGAAGGAGCAGATGGCGGTGGCCAAAGGCATCCAAGCCCGCCGAGACTATGATTATACCCGCGAGGTGGCGGCCTTCATGGCCCGGCTGATCCTCACTGTCCTTATCGAGGTGGCGGTGGCGTGGCTGTTTGGCCTCCGGAAGAAGGAACTGCTTCTCATCATCGCGCTGGTCAACGTGGTGACCCAGGTGGGGCTGAACGTGGCCCTCAACGCCGCGTATTATTTCAACGGACCATGGGGGAAGGTGTTCTGGCTGGCCGTTCTGGAGCCGGTGATCTTCGTTCTGGAGGCGCTGGTCTACTGCCTGCTCTTCAAGCGATTCAGCGACAGAGAGATCAAGCGTGGCCGGATCGTGCTGTATGCCTTGGCGGCCAACGTCTGCTCTTTCGCCCTGGGGCTGCTGCTCTATAAGCTGGGCGTCGGCATCTTTTAGCGGTGGAGTATATGAGAAGGACGGAGAGAGTCACTTTTACCAACATGTGCATGGTGACGGACGGCGACAGGGTACTGGTGCTGGACCGACTGGCCTCAAACTGGCCCGGCGTCACCTTTCCCGGCGGCCACGTGGAGCCGGGGGAGTCCTTTACCGATGCGGTGATCCGGGAGGTACGGGAGGAAACGGGCCTGACCGTCGCCCATCCGGCACTGGTGGGCATCAAGGACTGGACGGACGAGGACGGCCGCTACGTGGTGCTGCTGTACCGGGCGGAGGAGTTCCGCGGTGAGCTGCGATCTTCCGACGAGGGACGGGTGTTCTGGGTACGGCGGGACGAGCTGCTCAAGCAGAAGCTGTCCCTGGACATGGCTGACATGCTGAAGGTCTTTACCGACCCGGCTCTCAGCGAGTTCTTCTATGAGAAGAACGGAAGCAACTGGATCTACACGCTGAAATAGAAGTAAATAATTGATTTCGTTTATGTATTTGGAGGAAGAAAAATGCTGAACTTTACGGTAGGACCTGTCATGGCCAGCGAGGCCGTCCGTGCCATCGGCAGGGAGCAGGTTCCATATTTCCGTACGGCGGAGTTTTCCGCGGTGATGCTGGAGAACGAGCGCCTTGTCAAGAAATTCGCCAAGGCCGGGGAAAACGCGCGGGTCTGCTTTATGACCGGCTCCGGCACGGCATCCATGGAGGCGGCGGTGGCCAATGTTTTCACGCGGGAGGACCGGGTCCTGGTCATCGACGGCGGCGGCTTCGGACACCGGTTCGTGGAGTTGCTGGAGATCTATGAGATCCCCCACGAGATCATCAGACCGGCCTTCGCCCACGGCGTCACCGCCGAGCAGCTGGCGGCCTATGACGGCAAAGGCTTCACCGGCTTCCTGGTGAATCTGGACGAGACGTCGGTGGGCGTGCTGTACGACATCAAGCTCATCAGCGACTTCTGCCGGCGCAACGGCATCTTCCTGGTGGTGGACTCCATTAGTTCCTTCCTCTGCGACCCCTTCGACATGGCCGCTCTGGACGTGCAGGTGATGATTACCGGCTCCCAGAAGGCGCTGGCCTGCCCGCCGGGCATCTCGCTGATCGTCCTGTCGGAGAAGGCGGTGGAGCGGGTCTACGCCAATCGGCCCAGGACCATGTACCTGGATCTGAAGCTGGCGCTGAAGAACGGTGAGCGGGGCCAGACGCCCTTTACCCCCGCCGTGGGCACCCTGCGGCAGATCAACGCCCGGTTGAAGGAGATCGACGCTGCCGGCGGAGCGGACGCGGAGGTGGCGCGGATCGGAGGTCTGGCCTCGTATTTTCGCAATAAGATCAGGGAGTACGGCCTGCCCTTTGAGATCGTGTCCCACAGCCTGCCCAACGCGGTGACGTCCCTCACACCAACCGGCGGCGTCTCCGCCAACGACATCTTCCTCGCGCTGAAGGACGAGTACGGGATCTGGGTCTGTCCCAACGGCGGCGAGCTGAAGGACACCGTCTTCCGGGTAGGGCACATCGGCGCCCTGGAGGAGAAGGACTACGACACGCTGCTGGAGGCGCTGCTGGATATGAAAAAACGGGGCTTGCTCACGAGCCCCGATCGGAGAGGATAACATGGTAAAGGTCATTACATACGGCACCTACGATCTGCTGCACTACGGTCACATCCGGCTCCTGGAGCGTGCCAAGGCTCTGGGCGACTATCTGATCGTGGGCATTACCAGCGACGACTACGACAAGACCCGGGGCAAGATCAACAACCAGCAGACGCTGATCGAGCGCATCGCCGCCGTCAAGGCGCTGGGTATTGCCGATGAAATTATCGTGGAGGAATACGAGGGCCAGAAGATCGACGATATCCGCCGCTACGGCGTGGATATCTTCACGGTGGGCTCCGACTGGGTGGGCAAGTTTGACTATCTGAACGAGTTTTGCAAGGTAGTCTATCTGCCGCGCACGGAGGGCGTGTCCAGCTCGGAGATCCGGGCGGAGAAGCGCAAGCTCCTCATGGGCACCATGGGCAGCCCCGGCCTGACCCGGAAGTTCATCACGGAGATCGGCTTTGTCAACGGCGTGGAGTATCGGGAGTGCGACAGCACTCTTTCCGGCGTGGACGCGGTGTATATCGCAACCCATCCGGAGCGCCACTATGAGGACGTGATGAACGCCCTGCATCTGGGCAAACACGTCATCTGCGAATCTCCTCTGGCCCTGCGGAGGGATCAGTGCGAGGAGCTCATGTCGGTGGCAAAGGAGAAGGGGCTTATTCTCTCCGAAGCCATCAAGACCGCCTATTCCACCGCCTATTCCCGACTCCTGGTGGTGGCCAAGAGCGGGCGGATCGGCCGTATCGTTTCCGTGGACGCCACCTGTACCAGCCTGGCGGGCCGCGTGGACGAGCCGGATGCTGATCTGGGGCTGGTGCAGAACAGCATCTGTGCCTGGGGCCCCACGGCCATGCTGCCTGTGTTCCAGCTGCTGGGCACCGACTACCGGGAAAAGCGCATCATCTCCCGGATCATCGACCAGGAAAAGAGATTCGACGGTTTTACCAAGGTGGACTTCGTCTATGACCACGCCGTGGCCTCGGTGAAGGTGGCCAAGGCGGCCAAGGCCGAGGGCGAGCTGATCGTCACCGGCACCAAGGGATATATCTTCGTGCCCGCCCCCTGGTGGAAGACGGACTACTTCGAGGTGCGTTTCGAGAACCCGGCGGAGAACAAGCGGCATTTCTACCAGCTGGACGGCGAGGGGATCCGCTATGAGATCGTGGCATTTGCCAAGGCGGTGGAGCGGGGTACCCGCGATTTCTACGTGGAGGAGAAGGTGTCCCGGGCTATCGCGGCCGTGATCGAGGACTACTACAAGGGAGACTTTACGGCGATCTGAGGTGCTGAGTGATGAGTTGCGCAAGAGAATTGACGCCGGAGCAATTCCGAAAGATGCAGCTGGCAGAGCTCCCCATGATCCGGGAACTGGACCGGGTATGCAGGGCGAATGATATCAACTACGTTCTGGTGGGGGGGAGCATGCTGGGCGCCGTCCGCCACAAGGGATACATCCCCTGGGATGACGACGCCGATATCGCCATGCTCCGGGAGGATTACGACAAGTTCAAGCGCCACGCCGGCGAGCTGGATCCGGCGATTTGCTACTTTCAGGATCATGACACCGACCCCGAGTACCGTTGGGGTTACGGCAAGCTGCGGCGTACCGGCTCCAAATATGTCCGCGTGGGGCAGGAACATCTGAAATGCAAAACGGGGATCTTCATCGACGTGTTTCCCATGGATGACGTCCCGCTGTCGACCGTGGGACAGATGCTGCAGGATTTCCATTGTTTCTGCCTTCGAAAGACGCTCTGGTCCGAGGTGGGGAAATACAGCGCCGGGGGACCGCTGCGGCTCTGGTTTTCCCTCCTGTCCCATGTTCCGGTTTCTTTTGTCTTTCAGCAGCTGGACCGCTATATCCGAAAGAGCGGCAATGCAACGCCCAACCGGGTCCGCACGCTCCTGTTTCCCGCTTCCGGAAAGCTGTATCGGAAAACCCCCATCAAGGAGCGGTACGGTATGCCGAAGAAGTGGTTTCTGGACCGGGCGGAATATGACTTTGAGGGGTATCGCTTTTACGGGACCCGTGATTATGACGCGATATTGACCCATTTTTACGGGGACTATATGAAGCTTCCACCGGAAGACCAGCGGCAGCAGCATTCTCCGTTTTCGGAGATCGAGTTTCCGCCGGAAAGCTGACAGGGGGACAGGTTATGCTGAAAAAATGCAGCGATAAGAAAGATGTCCGCGCGATTATGGACTATATCGGTGCCCGGTATTATCAAACGCCGTACTTGTATGTAAATGCCGTCAAATACGGAACAGGCGCCGATCACGTCAGCACATGGATCGACCGGGACACAAGCGGAAGGATTCTCGGTGTTTATCTGTTATATTATGACTGCCTACATTTCTTTACGAACGACGAGGAGAACAGCCCCGTAGAGAAGATCCTCGACGCGGCCGCACTCCTGTCCCCCCGCGTTATCATGGTTCTTGACGGTATCGGAAGACGATTGGCCCCTTTTCTTGAGAACACGTTTGAGTTGGAGAGAAACCATGTTATCAGCATGGATACCGTCGGGATCGAGCCGCGCGCCTATGAGAGTGAGATCGCCAAAAGGGAAGATATCGAGCAGATCGTGCAGCTGATGATGGGAAATGACGAATACACCAGCGTTTACGACGAGGAAATCCTTCGCCAGCAGATGTACGATCGTTTTGACAACGGTTTCAGCCGCTTTTTCGCCCTGCGTCGGGACGGAAAAGTCGTGGCGACTTGCAGCACATACGGCGAAGTTCCCGGGTTTGCCCTGGTGGGCGGCGTGATCGTCCATCCGGACTATCGGCACAGGGGATTTGCCAGTGATGTGGAGTGCTTTGCCTGCCATGTACTGGAGCAGGAACATATCTCCCGTGTCGGTTTTGTCAATTTTAATAATTCGGCAAGTTTGGCTTTGCATGAGAAGATCGGAGCCAGAAGCGTCAGTATCCTGAACAAGTTCGTTCGTAACCATGCCGAAGCATAATCGGGTATTCTGCAGTGCTGATCGAAAACAGAAAAGGATGGGAGCACGATGAGTGAATCATACCGGATCAGTGAGCAAGACCGCAAGTTACAGGTGGTCCAGCTGGATCTTCTGGAAAAGTTCAAGGAGATCTGCCGGAAATATGATCTGAAATACAGCGCAACCGCCGGTACGCTCCTGGGGGCAGCCCGGCATAAGGGCTTCATTCCCTGGGATGACGATATCGACCTGGCCCTGATGTGGCCGGACTATCAGAAGCTGCTGGAGGTCGCGCCTCGGGAATGTCAGTACCCTTACTTTTTCCAGAGTTACCTAACAGATGATGCCGGCGCAGCTGCGGGGTGTCGTCTCCGCAGGAGCGATACCACCGGCTTTACCAAGTGGGAGCACGACAACCGGATCCCCGGGAGCAACCACGGTATTTTTATCGATATCTTTCCCCTCTTCTATGTGCCGGATGATGAGGAGACACGTCAGATCCAAAAGAAGCGCGTTCTGCACTTCTGGGACGTGACACGAGGCCAGATCGCGGCCATGCAAGTGAAATACGGACTTCCCCCTACGGAGAGGTACCGGGAGTTTATTCCGCTGTATGAGCAGGAGGTGCTCCGGTACGGCGACCGGGGGATCAAGGAGCAGTATCTCAAGGCCTGCGCCATGATCGATCATCCCACCCGGACCATCGGCGCTACCGCCTCCAAGTGCCATCAGCAGAACCTGATGTGGGACGCCGAGTGGTATGCCGACTACGTGGAGCTTCCCTTTGAGGACACCATCATTACCTGCCCGATTGCTTACGAAAAGGTGCTGGAGCGGCACTACGGAAACTGGAGAGTTCCCGTTATGAACGGCGCTATACATGAAATGTATCTGGTGGATACTGAAAGGCCTTACGCGGAGTATTACCGGGAATTATAACGGCCGCCGCCATACAGATTGGGGGATATGATGAAATATGGATTATCAAATCACGGATCAGCAGCGTAAGCTCTGGGCTGTCCAGCTGGATCTTCTGGAGAAGTTCAAGGAGATCTGCCGGAAATATGGCCTGCAATACAGCGCGACTGCCGGCACGCTCCTGGGAGCAGCCCGGCATAAGGGCTTCATCCCCTGGGACGACGATATCGACGTGGCCCTGATGTGGCCGGACTATCAGAAACTGCTGGAGGTCGCGCCTCTGGAATGCCAATATCCGTATTTTTTCCAGAGCTATTTGACCGAGCCGGACGGCGAGACAAACGCCTGCCGTCTTCGCAGAAGCGACACCACCGGATATACCAGATGGGAACATGAAAACGTAGGCGGCGATTACAATCTCGGCGTCTTCATCGACATTTTCCCGCTCTTTTACGTCCCCGATGATCCCCAACTGCGGGAAGAGCAAAAAAATAGGGTGATGTATTACTGGAAGTGTATCCGCGGTCATGACGCTTCTTGCCAGCAGTTGCAGGGAAGACCCGTAAACGAGGACTACCGGCAGTATATCCCGATTTATGAAGAAGTCGCCTCCCACATGTCCGTTGAGCAGATCAAAGGGGCATATCTGAACGCCTGCGCCGCGGTGAGTGCTCCGCAGCGCGAGATCGGCGCCACCGCGTCGCGTGTCCACTCCCCGAAACTGATGTGGAACAGCGAGTGGTACGCTTCCTATACGGAGCTTCCGTTTGAGAATACTACGGTAAGCTGCCCTGTTGATTATGAAAAAGTGCTGACAAAGCAGTATGGCGACTGGCGTACTCCTGTGATGAATGGCGCCGTGCACGAGATGTTTTTCGTGGATACCGAGAGACCGTACACAGATTGTCGGCGGGATGAGAAATGATCACAAATCAGCGAGCCGCCGGCAGGCGGCTCGCTGATTATCACGCAAGACCGGAACTCGTTTCGAAGTACTTCTATCGCCGAAAATTTACCCCGTATGGGGCGGCGCTTTTGGCACGCCGTGAGGGATTCTACCTTCCGGCCTTCTGGTCCGTAGCCAGACGCTCTATCCAGCGGAGCTAACGGCGCATATTGTGGATTTTGCAATCATAGCACAGGGGGAGAGCGAACTTGCAAGTTAATTTCCGCATTTTTCATGGAGCTTTTATCTGATGGACGGGAGGCTCCCCGGCGGAACGGAGAGAACGGGAGCGGAAGATTCCCGGAAATATACAAGCCACCCACAGGTATTTTTCCAGCGCTTTTTACAAAAAAGTGTATGATATAAATGGTAATAATGGTAAAGTTGTCTGTGCTGCGACCTGTGAGCCCCGCTGGAGGCCCGCGGCGAGCCACAAAATGACAGGAGGAAACCATGAAAGGTATCTGTGTCAGAAGCGAGATCCGTCCGCTGAAAAGAGTACTTCTGCACCGTCCGGGCAGGGAACTGCTGAACCTGATCCCTGACCGGCTCCCCGAGCTGCTGTTCGACGACATCCCCTTCCTGAAGGTTGCCCAGCAGGAGCATGATGCCTTCGCCCAGATCCTGCGGGACAACGGCACCGAGGTGGTCTATCTGGAGGACCTGATGACCGAGGTGCTGAAGCTGCATCCTGAACTGGTAAGAACCTTCCTGCTCCAGTGGATGGAGGAGGGAAACATCCGGACGGGGAAGTGGCAGCGTAAAATCTACGACTACCTAATGGAAAACTACCAGGGCAAAGCGCTGGTCGAAAAAACAATGGAGGGAATCTCCCTTCGGGAGATGGGCAACGTCTCCGCCCTGTCCCTGCAGGATATGATCGCGCCCGCAGACGACCTGGTGGTTGACCCCATGCCCAATCTGTACTTTACCCGGGATCCTTTCGCATCCGTTGGCAACGGCATCTTTCTCAACAAGATGTGCTTCCCGACCCGCTGCCGGGAGACGATCTATGCCGACTATATCTTCCGCTATCATCCGGATTACAAGGATATCGTCCCTCTTTACTACGACCGCCGCGCTTCCGCCAGCATAGAGGGAGGCGACGTGCTGAACCTGACGGAGGACACGCTGGCCATCGGCATCTCCCAGCGCACCACCCCCGACGCCATCGAGGGGGCAGCCCGGAACCTGTTCGCCGATCCCCAGGCGAAGATCCGCACCATCCTGGCCTTCCAGATCCCCGCGTGCCGGGCCTTCATGCACCTGGACACCGTCTTCACCCAGATCGACGAGGACAAGTACACCATCCATCCGGCCATTATCGGGCCGCTGACGGTCTATGAGATTACTCCGGACGACCGCCCGGGCGAGCTGATCGTCAAGCGGATTGACTCCGATCTGGAGAGCATCCTGGAAAGGTATACGCACAAGGAGAAGGTGGAGCTGATCCACTGCGGCGGCGATGACCTGATCGCGGCGGCCAGGGAACAGTGGAACGACGGCTCCAACACCCTGTGCATCGCCCCCGGCAAGATCGTGGTGTACCAGCGTAACGACGTCACCAACGCCATTCTGCGGGACAAGGGCATCCAGGTGCTGGAGATGCCCTCCGCCGAGCTCTCCCGCGGCCGGGGAGGTCCCCGCTGCATGTCCATGCCCCTCATCCGGGCGGAATAAACGAGTTTGCAAATCAAATTCAGCATACAAACATTTTTTAGGAGGTAATTATCATGGGACTGAACATCAGAGGCAGAAGCTTTTTGACCCTGCTGGACTTCACCCCCGAGGAGATCAACTATCTGCTGGACCTGTCCGCTGAATTCAAGCGGCTGAAGAATGCCGGCGTGGAGCACAAGTGGCTGACCGACAAGCAGGTCGTACTGCTGTTCGAGAAGACCTCCACCCGTACCCGCTGCGCCTTCGAGGTGGGTGCCCGCGACCTGGGCATGGGCGTGACCTTCCTGGACCCCGGCTCCTCCCAGATGGGCAAGAAGGAGTCCCTGGCCGACACCGCCAAGGTCCTGGGCCGTATGTTCGACGGCATCGAGTACCGCGGCTTCAAGCAGTCCGTGGTGGAGGATCTGGCCAAGTATTCCGGCGTGCCCGTGTGGAACGGTCTGACTGACGACTTCCATCCCACCCAGATGCTGGCCGACATCCTCACCGTGAAGGAGGAGTTTGGCGACGTCCGCGGCCGGAAGCTGACCTTCTTCGGCGACGCCCGCAACAACGTGGCCAACTCCCTGATGGTGGTCTGCGCCAAGTTGGGCATGCATTTCTGCTCCTGCGGCCCCGAGGAGCTGCTGCCCAAGGCTGAGCTGGTAGAGAAGTGCCGTGCCATCGCCGCCGAAACTGGCGGTACCATCGAACTGACCACCGACATCAAGGAAGGCGCCAAGGACTGCGACGTGCTGTACACCGACATCTGGCTGAGCATGGGCGAGCCCGCCGAGTTGTGGGCCAAGCGCATCGAGCTGCTGCGGCCTTACCAGGTCAACAAGGAGCTGATGGCCATGGCCAAGCCCACCGCCATCTTCCTGCACTGCCTGCCCTCCTTCCACGATCGGGAGACCACCGTGGGCGAGGAGATCTATCAGAAGTTCGGCCTGCCCGCCATGGAGGTCACCGACGACGTGTTCCTGGGCAAGCAGGGACGCCAGTTCCAGGAGGCCGAGAACCGTATGCACACCATCAAAGCGGTCATGTACGCCACGCTGAAGTAAGGCAGGTAGACAGATGGCAGAGAGAATCGTAGTGGCCCTGGGCGGCAACGCCCTGGGCAAGACCCCCGAGCAGCAGTTGGCCCTGGTGAAGAATACCGCCAAGCCCATCGTGGACCTGGTGGAGAAGGGCTATGAGGTCATCATCGGCCACGGCAACGGCCCCCAGGTGGGCATGATCAACCTGGCTATGGAGTTCTCCGCCAACAAGGGCGGCGGGACCCCCTTTATGCCGTTCCCCGAGTGCGGCGCCATGACCCAGGGCTATATCGGCTATCACCTGCAGCAGGCCATCCAGGAGGAGCTGAAGGCTCGCGGCATCGACAAGGAGTGCGCCACCGTGGTGACCCAGGTGGTGGTCAACGAGAACGACCCCGGCTTCCAGAATCCCACCAAGCCCGTCGGCAGCTTCTACACCAAGGAAGAGGCCGAGAAGATCGCCGCCGAGAAGGGCTTTGTCTTTGTGGAGGACGCCGGGCGCGGCTACCGCCGTGTGGTGCCCTCTCCCATCCCTGAGCGGATCGTGGAGCTGAAGGTGGTGGAGCAGTTGGTCCAGGCCGGCGATATCGTCATCACCGTGGGCGGCGGCGGTATCCCCGTGGTGGAGACGGAGCAGGGCCTCAAGGGCGTTGCCGCCGTCATCGACAAGGACCGCGCCAGCGCCCTGCTGGCAAGGGATGTAAAGGCCGACCGCTTGATCATCCTCACCGCCGTGGACCGGGTGAGCATTAACTTCAACAAGCCCGATCAGATCGACCTGGCCACCATGACCCTGGCCGACTGCGAGCGGTATATCGGCGAGAAGCAGTTCGCCCCCGGCAGCATGCTGCCCAAGGTGGAGTCCTGCATGCAGTTCGTCCGCGAGAGCGCCGAGGGCTGCACCGCGCTGATCACCTCCCTGCAGCGGGCCGCCGAGGCCCTGGAGGGCAAGACCGGCACCATCATCACCAAGTGAGACGAGCCGGATGAGAAAACCGTAAAAACCGGCCCCGCGCTGTGCGCGGGGCCGGTTTTTTTGTGTGACAAAGCGAGCGGTTGGCGGTTGATTTTATCGCGGGTTTGTTTTACAATGACTCTATTATGAGTGTTTTTGCCCATTGGCGGCAATAGGGAAGGAGGCGGCCAAATGAACAATCCCACGACCATGCAGGAGAGCTGGGTCTCCGCGTCCGATCCGGCGAAGATCTGCTCCTTCGACTACGAGGCTATCCAGAAGCCCACCAAGGCCCTGATGCACCAGGCGGCCCGTTTCCTCTACTTCAAGAGCGGTCGGGGCACCATTGAGATCGACGGCACCCCCTATGCCATCGAGCCGAACACACTGGTAGCCATCACCCCCTGGAAGATCTCTGACGTGACGGAGGTAGGAGAGACACTCCAGTTCATGAAGGTGATTTACGACTACCAGTACGTCAACGCGGTGCTCAAGGGGATGCCCGGCACCATGGATGAGGGCTCGGAGCTGCTGCGCTTTCTGTCCATGGAGCCGGTGGCCTACCTGGACTCGGTGGAGGCCCGGTACGTGGACGAGCTGATGCAGTGCCTGAAGTCCGAGCTGGGGGTGGAGTCCACCAGAACGCCGCCGCCGGACAAGCCCTTTTCCCAGCTCTACACCGCCGGCAAGCTCATCGAGCTGATCATCACCTACCGCCGGTACATCATGTCCCAGCGGGGGGAGAATGACAACCGAAAGGACGCCGCCAAGGAGACCTCCATCTTCAGCTATATCTACGCACACTCCGCCGAGAAGCTGACCCTGTCCCGGCTGGCGGAGGTGTTCTTCATGTCGGAGTCCACTCTGTCCAAGCAGATCTCGGAGACCACCGGCTCCACCTTCATGAAGCTCCTTAACAGCATCCGTATCGAGAAGGCCTCGGACTATCTGATCTACACCGATCTGACCCTGGACGAGATCGCCGATCTGGTGGGCTTCGTGGATGCGTCCCATATCTCCAAGCACTTTGTGGCCAAGGTGGGTATTACCCCCATGAATTACCGGAAGATCTACAGCAAGTCCAAGAACAGCTTCAACCAGACGGACAAGGACGTGGCTTTTGCCGTCACGGATTACCTCTTCAAGAACTACCAGGACAGCGGTATCACAGCCACTGCCGTGGCATCCCGGATGGGGGTATCTGTGACGGAGATGAACCGACTGCTGCTGTACTACGCCGAGAAGAATTTTGAGACATTGCTGAACTATATCCGCATCAACAAGGCCTGTGAGCTGTTAACCTCCACCGACTATCTGGTGATCGACGTGGCGCTGGAGGTGGGATACAGCAACGTGAAGACCTTCAACATGAATTTTTTCAAGTATACGAAGATGACACCCACGGAGTTCCGGGACCGCATTACCCTCCAAAAGACAGACGGCAGCGAGTCAGCGGGGAGGAAAGGCGGAAGCCGCCGGAAAAGGTGAGGAGTAAAGGAATTATACTATACGTATAATCTCCCGCATACGGACCAGCGGGCGCGGGGAAAATGCATCGTTTGCCAGCCTTCGGGAGAAAAGGCTTGTATATTTTCCGGTTTGTGTTATAGTAAAACCATTCCGCAGATCAATAAGGAGAGTAGACCATGAGCGATTTCGAAATAAAAATCCTGAACGCCACCCGTGAGGCAGTCAAGGCCGCCTGGGGCATCGAGCCGGAGGAGGGGACCCTTGTCGTGGAGACCCCCAAGGACACCAGCCTGGGCGATTACGCCACCAGCGTTGCCCTGAAGCTGTCCCGTACCCTCCGGAAAAACCCCATGGATATCGCCGCCACCATTGTGGAGAAGCTGCAGGAGCTGCTGCCGGAGGCGGAGAGTATCACCGTGGCCCGGCCCGGCTTCATCAACTTCCGGCTGAAGGGCGACGTGCTGACCGCCCTCATCAACCAGGTCATCGACGCCGGCGACGATTACGGCCGCAATGAGTCCGGCAAGGGCAAGCGGATCCTGGTGGAGTGGGTGTCCGCCAACCCCACCGGCGACCTCCACTGCGGCCACGCACGGAACGCCGCCTGGGGCGACTGCATCTGCCGCATGATGGAGTTCAGCGGCTGGGACGTGCTCCGGGAGTTCTACGTCAACGACGCCGGAAACCAGATCGTCATGCTGGGCGAGTCGCTGGTCTCTCGTTATTTTGAGCACTTCGGCAAGGAGTATCCCCTGCCCGAAAACGGCTATCACGCCGAGGATGTAAAGGAGATCGCCCGTCAGATCGCGGAGAAGGACGGCGACAAGTGGCTCTCGGCCGATCCCAAGGAGCGGCTGGAGTATTTCATGGCCGAGGGCAAGGCCCGGGAGCTGGAGAAGATCGACCGGGATCTGAAGCTCTACGGCGTCACCATGCAGTCCTGGATGCACGAGACCTATTTCTACGAGAACGGCATGGAGCGAATCAACGCGTGCCTGGAGCGGATGGACCGACTGGGTCTGACCTACGAGAAGGACGGCGCCCTGTGGTTCCGCAGCACCGACTACGGCGACGACAAGGACCGGGTCCTCCGTAAGAGCGACGGCACCTTGGCCTATATGACCCCCGATATCGCCAACCACGTCCATAAGGTGGAGCGGGGATACCCCATCCTGGTGGATCTGTGGGGCGCCGACCACCACTCCTATGTGACGCGCATGCAGGCCGCGCTGAAGGCTCTGGGCTACCCCGAGGGTACGTTGTCGGTGGACCTGATTCAGATGGTGCGAATGGTGGAGGACGGCAAAGAGGTCAAGATGTCCAAGCGTACCGGCAACGCCATCACCATCCGGGAGCTTTGCGAGGACATCGGCGTGGACGCCGCCCGGTGGTTCTTCGCCTCCAAGGACGTGTCCACCCACATGGACTTTGATCTGAAGCTGGCCCGGTCCAAGGACAACAACAACCCGGTGTTCTACGCCCAGTACGCCCACGCCCGGATGTGCTCTGTCCTGCGCAATCCCAAGATCCCTGCCTTCCGCCGGGAGGAGAGCTATGGACGGCTCACCGATGAGAAGGAGCTGCAGCTGCTGAAGATGATCGGCGAATTCCCCGCGGAGGTGGCCGCTGACGCCGCCGCCCGGAAGCCCAATAAGATGACAGACTACATCATCTCCCTGGTGAAGGTGTTCCACAGCTATTATAACAGCACCAAGGTCAACAACCCCGACGATCCGGAACTGACCAACCAGCGGCTGGGGCTTATCACAGCCACGATGATTACCTTGAAGAATGCCATGAACCTCATTGGCGTTTCTGCCCCAGAGAGCATGTAGCGGCAATATTGCAGAACAACTCCTCCGGTTTAACCGGAGGAGTTGTTTTTTGTTGCCCTGCTGCGGTCAACAAAAGCAGAACAATTAGATTTTGCGCTTTGTATATGGAGAGACTTTTGCAAAAAGACATCTCCTCTCACCGTTCGACCGGGCCCGGCTCATCGGTGAGAATAAATGAAAGGAGTGAGATCATGATCGAAAGAGAAGTTGCCCTTCGACTTAACGACACCGTCACGCCGGTCCGAATACGGGTCAGCCAGTTCGACAGCATGTGGAGGTTCGTATTCACGATCCTCTATCAGGGATGCCTCTGGCGTCTTCCTGCGGGAGCGGCAGCTGCACTGAACGGGCGAAAGCCCAGTGGGAACGTATTTGCATTCAGCGGGGAGGTGGAGGACAACTGTGTTGTCGTAGACTGCGATGCACAGATGACGGCGGAGGCCGGTTCGGTGGTGTGCGAGCTGTTGGTTCTGTCCGGTGGAAAGGTGATGGGCACCGCCAACTTTATCCTGGAGGTCGAGGCGGCTGCAAAGGCGCAGGAGGATGTATCAAGCGAGTCCACGCTGCCGGCCTACGGAGAGATCCTCGACCGGATCGCGGGCCTGGAGACCGGCAGCGCCGTGACTGTCGATACTGAGCTGTCCACCACGTCAGAAAACCCGGTGCAGAACAAGGTGGTGAATGCCGCTCTGGCGGGAAAGGCGGACGTATCTGCACTGACCACCAAAGCTGACCTGAGCGCGTTGGCGGAGAAGGCCGATCAGCTGACCGAGGTGACCATCTCCACGGCGGGAGCGGTGACGCAGGCGCTGGACGCTGGGAAGCTCTACCACTTCACCGGGGCGCTGACGGCGCTGACCGTCACGTTGAACGCGGCGGCGTCCGGGAAGCTGACCCACTACCATTTCGACTTTGACAGCGGCTCAACCGCGCCCACGTTCTCTCTGCCGCAGACGGTGACCATGCCGAGCGGCTTCTCCGTTGAAGCGAGCAAGCACTATGAGATCGACATCCTCAACAATTACGGGGCGGTGATGTCGTGGTGAGTACGCTGATTCGCA